>Ga0160444_100028_pt1 | contig 251262 bp, 211 predicted proteins | sample HID1972K_E1MG_FD_108232 | JGI IMG/M metagenome (GOLD analysis project Ga0160444, IMG submission 108232) | Enriched pill bug-associated microbial communities from UW Madison campus, WI, USA - HID1972K_E1 MG | ecosystem: Host-associated > Arthropoda: Insects > Digestive system > Unclassified ... | reverse complement strand
TAACGAGGCCGGGGTTTTTTGCTTATAACCTTTTTTTATCTGAAACCGTTTTTGGTCCCGCCCATGGCCCCACCTTTTTATCACCTGGCATAGGCCTTAAAATCAAGTGTCTAATACTCCTTACGCCTCTGTAAGTCCGGGGAGCCCGGTAACATTTATGGGGGGCCTAAACCGTGGTCCGGAAATTACCGCGCGCCTGATCCTTAAAGCCTTTTATATCTCTTTTAAATTTATCCCTATTTGAGATTTGAATTACACTTCTAAAAAGGATATCAAATTTTAAGCTGTCTGGGGTTTGGAACTGTCGGATTTAGGATTGTTTTCCGGAAGGTGAAGAAAGTTGTTGGCAATGGTATATGCCATTTAGAAACAATAGATTTTTAATCGTTTGTTCTCCTATTCTTTAAATAATACCACCCTAACTTAGCAGCAATAACTCCATGATTGAATAGGTTGGCAGTGAAGCCATAGTATTCAGTAAAGATTTCGAAGCGTTCTTTTAAGCTTTCAAGATGACGTTTTTTGGACATGCCTCCAACAAGATATTTCGCAACATATTGATGTGTATTAACGATTGTTCTTGCCTTTCTTGCAGCTTTGAGAATCCAGTCAATATCGGCACTTAACTTATAATATTCATCGTATGGTTCAGTGATGGATCTGCGAATATAGATGGCCTGATGGCTAATATTCATGCCATATTTAAAACTGCGCCAAGTGAATTTTTCTGGTGCCTGATGTCTTCTTTTTCCTAAGCTTTCCCAATTTTCATCGTACATTTCCGTCTCTCCATAGTATATATCTGCATTTGGAGCTGATTCAAATACCTTTTGAACCGTATCTATACTATATATTTCGTCACCGGAGTTCATAAATAGAACATAGTCTCCACTTGCCAGATTCAATCCTTTATTCATGGCGTTGTAAATTCCATTGTCGGGCTCGCTGATCCATTTGGAAATTCTGTGTTGATAATTACTGATTATATCAACCGTTCCGTCTGTTGATCCTCCATCAATAACAATGTATTCGATATGATCATAGCGCTGCTCTAATACAGAGAGGATTGTGCGTTCAATATCTTTGACATTGTTAAAGACAACAGTGATAACGGATAGCTTCGGATGAAAATGTTTATTTGACATAGTTTAAAAATACCTTTTCAGAATCAATTTTTATATGAATCTTTTCCAGAATTCAGGTTCATATTTTTCCCATGCATGGCAACCAAATGGCAGTTTTTTGTCGGTAAGCGCATATGATTTTTTTGGATTGAGTTCAAATGCAAAATGTAAGGCTTTTACTGGGTCTGGCTTTTTAAAAGGAACGAGCAGTGTCCATAACACATCTTCGTTTTTAGGAAATAATTTGTATAAAAAGGAGACCCACCATGCCCAATTACGATGGGACTTTACCTTTCTTAATGAAAATCCGCCATTACCTACTTTATTCTTTAAAAAATTGGATAGATTGATGATGGGAGCTTTGTTCGATGTTATTGGAGGTGCTTCTAACCAAGGGGCACCTATATAATCATAGCCTTGCCCGCACCAATAAGACAATTCATCACGAAATACCCATGCATCCAATTGATAGATCAATATGTATTCATAGGCTTCAAGCTGAGTATAAAATTTTTTGCTTAGGAGTAATTCAGAATAGCCTGCGATTGAAGTGAAATATTGTTTCTTGAATTGTATAAAATGCAGGCTTCTTCCCGCAAGGTTATCGTAGAGAGAGGTATCAAGACCAGCTGGACCGACAAGCATTAATGGATGATCGCCCAAAACTTTTAAGCACTGTTTGAAAGATCTAAGTTCGGAACCCGTTAAATCAGATTTATAAATGGGAATAACTACTGCTACGTCAATCATTTTTTTGGAAGAATTGATGCCATTTGTTGAGAATAAATTTTTTCCCGCGTTTAAATAAACTGCCCTTCCGGTGCTTGAAGAAAAACTTGATGGCCGCTAATGCTTCTTTATTTTCTTCAATTTCCTTTGGATAGAACTGTACGGGTCTTCTTGAAATTATTACCTGATAGGTATCTTCAATAATAGAATGTACGCCCGTTCCATCATGTCCTATATTATCAATCAATGATTCTCTCGGATGTAAAACAAGTCCGTTATTTAAGAATATGGAAGCGTACCATCTGATTGACCAGGAGTTGTTTTTATTATTTTTAAAATCAAGAAGTTGTTTCCAGTAATTCATGGAACCATCGACCGAGAAGTCTCTGATCTTCTGTTTATCAAACTGATTATATAGAATGGAAACATCCGGTTCAAAATGATTCCAAGCTCTTTCCCACGTTGCCCAGCCCCAACTTGTGGTCGCTCTGAAAAAGAAAGTTTCAGGTAAGGATTTAGGGTTTTTCAATGGAAACATATAAGCGCCGATCTGCATAACGCGTTCTTCATTCTGATAGGCTTTTAACGCCTGATTAAAATATTTTAGCGTGAAGGGCGAAGCCAATAAATCATCTTCAAAGACGATTACTTTACCATATTCCTTTGTTAATTCCGTTACGCCGTCTATTATCGATGCTGCTAATCCTAAGTTTTCCTTTCGCTCAATTATTTTTACAGTTTTAAATCCATCGATATTTTGAATCAGTTCCCTGGTTTCATTGACTTTATTAGCATCAGACTCATTTTTGGCAGCATCTGAGAAAACAAATAGCCTTGATTCATCAGCTAATAGATTTTTTTGTAAAAAAGCAAGGGTACGTCGCGTATGTTCCGGACGGTTATAAACAAATAAAGCTATGGGGGCAAGATGAAGCATAAAGTATCACGTTATTTAAATACCTAAACAATTGTTATTACGATAGAATACAGAAGTTTCTTTTCGATAAAAAAAACCGGGCGAAATTCCACTGAATGAAATCTCTTTAAAGCCATTATTAAGTAAAGCATTTCTTCCTTCATGATATCTTTCACGCTCGGAATCATCCAGGATTAATACACCTGCTTCACTAAGAGCATGAATGCTTTGAATACAACAGTTAACACGGTCTCTGCCATCAACAATTATAATATCAAATTGTTGATGTGCGTTTAAGGCGCCGCGAGAATAATTACCATCGGTATCAAGCTCACAGAAAATAAGTTCGGCATTTGGAAGTTTATTTTTCAAACCCATTTCATACCATGATCTATCGTGTTCCAAAGAACTGATATGTTTCACCCTTTCTGCAAAATATCTGGTTGAGTTCCCGGAGCCGAATTCAAAAACGGATAATCGCTGGTTTAAGCGACTTTCTAAAAAGTCAATAAATGAATAAGTGAACCATGGAATTGGTTGATTTTTTTCATTTACAGAAGCTTTATTCTTATATGCAACAAACCAACCGATTTCTGCTAAGTACCCTTTTATTCCGAAGGATAATAAAGACCGAAGTTTTTGAACATTCAAAAGACTAGTGACGGGATATATATTTTTCAAGACCTTAAGATTTTTTGGATTAGATTTATTTGGAATATAGATTTAAACATCATGACACCTTGTTTTCTGGTTCTTGGTATTAATATTATATAGAAGGTTGCTACTGCGTACGCGATTAGTGAAGCCCAGGCAGCACCTTTTATGCCAAAAATTGGAATCCACCAGATGTTTAGGAGAATATTAACGAAGGCACCAACAGCTGTTCTCACTAACGATAATTTAGTATAACCTTCTGCAATTAAATATTGTCCGCTTGCGCTTCCCAAAAATACGAATATTCCTGCCCAAATATGAATCGATAAAATTTCTGCTCCCGCAGCATAATCTGCGCTATAAAGTATCCGGTAAACTAAAGGAGCAGCAAATGTCATTACAATGGCTATTCCTAAACTGATAAAGGACATGAGGTCATATAGGTTTTGCATCCGGTTTTGGTAGTGCCTTTGATCAAGTTTTCGCGCATTCATAATTGCTGGAAATAAAGCACTTACGGTTGCAACCGGAATAAAATACCAGCTTTCACTCAGGTTTACAACGGTAGAATACACCCCTAGTGCGCTGCTGCCCAGGTAGCTGCTTATCATCACCTGGTCAATTTTCATATATAAAGTAACCAGAATCGCCGAGAATGCAAGTGGCCAGGCCTTTTGGATTAAATCTACCGCCAACTTTTTGTCAAATCTCCAATTGAATATCGATGCGGAGCCTTTATGATACATAAATAAATAACCGACCGCCAGGAAGATTGCGTCTGCCAATAGAGTCCAGATGAAGTAGATTAAAGGAGCTGCTGCGAAAATCAAAGTAATTTTCACCATGGCAGATATGATATTAGCCACGACTTGCACGACCATGATCTTTTTGCCTTGTACCTGAGATTGGAAATAGCTGTCAATAATGTTAATTGATTGGATGACGCATATAAAGGATACGATGACTATAAAGTCAAAAGGAACTACAGGTTTAACGCTTGCAAGAATGCCAATTATAAAATAAGAAAAATAAATCAGGGGCAACATGGCCAAGCCAGCAAACAGGCGCATTCCGAAAGCTGTACCTAATAATAAATTTTTGGATTGTGGGCGTTGCAGCAGTTCACGTGTGATATATGAATCGAGTCCCAGAGCCGAAGCTGCCATAAAAAAGGTAATAATGGCCATCGGATAATTCAGCATCCCATTTTGGGAACTACCCAAATAATTGGCTACTGCAATCCCTGTAAGCATCTTTACCAAGAGCGTTCCTACACGCGCCATCATAAGCCAACCAGTATTTTTAAAATACTTTTCAAATGCTTGTGGATCAAAGCCTGGTAAGGTTGGTAGCTTCATGTAGCAAACCTAAGAAAAATTAGTAAATGTATGGTGAGTTTCAAAAACTTATTCTTACCTTTGCAGTCCTTATTTTTAAGGAAAAAAATAAATTATTCATAAAATAAAACAAAGCAAGTGAATACGTTAAGTTACAAAACTGTCTCAGCCAACAAGCAAACCACCAATAAGGAATGGATTGTAGTTGATGCCGAAGGTGAGATTTTGGGGCGCTTGTCTTCTGAAATTGCAAAAGTGATCAGAGGAAAACACAAGCCAACATTTACCCCAAACGTAGACTGCGGAGATAACGTGATTGTTATCAATGCAGACAAGGTTAAGTTGACCGGGAATAAACTAAATGACAAAGTTTATACCTCGTATACTGGATATCCAGGTGGTCAGCGTTTCATTTCTCCTAAGGAATTATTGGCTAAACACCCTACACGCATCGTAGAAAAAGCGGTACGTGGTATGCTGCCTAAAAACAAACTAGGCCGTGCCCTATTTAAGAACCTATTTGTGTATGCAGGCAACGAGCATCCGCATGAGGCTCAGAGTCCTAAAACAGTTAAATTCTAAGGAGAAAAGAGATGTCAATTACAAACACTTCAGGAAGAAGAAAAACCGCTGTTGCACGTATCTATCTTGGTGCAGGTAGCGGTAACATTACCGTAAACGGTAAAGATTACAAAGAATATTTTCCAACATTGCCATTGCAATACATTGTAACGCAAAGCATGGAGGTAGCTGGAGAAATCGGCAACCATGATGTTAAAGTTAACGTTTCGGGTGGTGGAGTTAAAGGACAGGCAGAAGCAGTGCGTTTAGCAATTTCTAAAGCCTTAGTTGAACTTAACCCAGAAATTAAAGCAGCATTACGTGCAAAAGGATTGGTAACTCGTGATAACCGTATGGTTGAGCGTAAGAAACCAGGACGCGCTAAAGCTCGTAAGAAATTTCAATTTAGTAAACGTTAATTTAAGGAGAACCAAGCAATGGCTAGAACAACATATCAGGAATTACTGGATGCAGGTGTACATTTTGGACACCTTACCCGCAAATGGGATCCGAAAATGGCGAAGTACATTTTCATGGAGCGCAATGGCATCCACATTATCGATTTAAACAAAACATTAGTGAAGCTGGAAGAAGCTTCATCAGCAATTAAGCAAATTGTAAAATCAGGACGTAAAATATTATTTGTTGCTACTAAAAAGCAAGCAAAAGATATTATTACAGAACAAGCAAAAGAAACAAATATGCCATTTGTTACTGAGCGCTGGTTGGGTGGTATGCTTACAAACTTTGCTACCGTACGTAAATCGATCAAAAAAATGTCGAACATCGACAAAATGACGAAAGACGGTACTTACGATGTATTATCAAAGAAAGAAAAATTGATGATTCAGCGGGAGCGTATTAAATTGGAATCACTACTTGGTGGTATCGCTGATTTAAATCGTTTACCAGCTGCATTATTTATCATTGACGTTAAGAAGGAACATATTGCTGTAAGCGAAGCGTTAAAATTGAACATACCAACTTTTGGTATGGTTGATACAAACTCTGACCCATCAAACATCGATTTTCCGATCCCTGCGAATGATGATGCTTCAAAATCAATTTCTCTAATTGCAAGTGTAATTGGACAAGCGATAAAAGAAGGATTAGATGAGCGTAAGCGCGATAAAGAAGACGAGGCAGAAAAAGAAGCAGCTGCAGCAAAAGCTCAGATAGACAATGCAAAAGCTGAAGCTCCTGCTGAGAAAAAAGAAGGTGCAAAACGTCCACGTAAATCAGAAACTTCTGGTAAATCAGAAACTGTTGAACCTACTTCAGTACAAGAAGAAAAGAAGGATTAAACTATAACGTTGTGGGTTGTTAATTAAGTGTTTTGCATTATATCAACACCTTAATTGGCAACCCATAATTATTTTATACTAAAAATAAAAGGAGAAAAAATGTCTACAGTACAAATTTCTGCATCAGACGTAAATAAACTTCGTCAGCAAACAGGCGCAGGTATGATGGATTGCAAAAAAGCATTAGTTGAAGCTAAAGGCAATTTTGAAGAAGCAGTTGATTATCTACGTAAAAAAGGAGCAAAAGTAGCTGCAAACCGTCAGGATCGTGAATCAAACGAAGGCGTGGTTATTGCAAAAACTTCTGCAGACGGCAAGAAAGGCGTTATCGTTGAAGTAAATTGCGAAACTGATTTCGTTGCTAAGAATGAAGACTTTATTGCATTTGCAGAAAATGTTGCGAAGGTTGCAGTAGAGGAAAGTCCTGCAGATCTTGATGCACTTAAGGAATTATCGATCGATGGAACTCGTATTGCTGATTTGATTATATCGCAAACTGGTAAAATCGGTGAAAAGATTGACGTTTCAAACTATGAAGTTGTTGAAGCTGAGAAAGTAGTAGCCTATATCCATAGCAATTACCGTTTAGGCGTATTAGTTGGCCTAAATGCTGATGTTGAAGGTGTAGAGGAAGCTGGAAAAGATGTGGCTATGCAAATCGCTGCGATGAATCCTGCAGCTATTGATAAAGAAGGCGTTGATGCAACGGTTGTTCAACGTGAATTGGAAATTGCGAAAGAACAAATCCGTGCGGAAGGCAAGCCAGAAGCAATGCTTGAAAAAATTGCTCAGGGTAAATTAAATAAATTCTATAAAGACAATACGTTATTAAATCAGGAATTTGTTAAAGATCCATCTAAAAACATCAGCCAATTCTTGGATGGCGTTTCAAAAGGTTTAACTGTGACTGCATTTAAACGTGTACAGTTAGGAGCATAATTATAACATTCTTTTTTAAGAGGCCGCCTTATATTTCATGTATAAGGCGGCTTTTTTGTCGCCATTATTTCAGATCTCCAGTAAATAGTTCTTTATTCAAAAGGATTCAGTATATTTAAAACCCTTTTTAGGAACATTCTATAAAAATATAAGTTTCACAGTAAATACCAAGCTTTCCCCGGGATAATGCGAGTTGATAGTAAAAAGCCGTTTAAAGTAGTTTATTCTTTATGCAATCATGCCTTTTTAGGTTTTTTGATAGAGCCACATGTTGTGCAGCTTAATCAGGATGGCAGCTTTTCGCTTACTCACCAACGCTTGTTTCCAAATACGGCAGTCGAGTACAGTAAAGAATTTAATGAGGATGACTGGACTTTAATAAAGCTGTGTGAAGAGATTGAACAGAGCCAGCTCATTAAACGTTTTTATAAAAAGAATATTCGTCCGTCTGAATATTTTTCAACCATCTTCAATGAAAAACTATTCGCCGTTATCCGGCCGAAAATTGAACACAAATTGAATAAAATCCTTTCCCTGCTTAAGGAGAAGTTATTTTATGCAATGAGTAAAGAGGGTTGGCCAGTTGAAACTCCGTTAAAGTTTGCTGACCATCTGACCTCAATTTTATTCCATTTCAGGCGTTCAGAAACGGAACTTCGTTATTTCCCAACCTTGAAGTATGATGGTTTGAGGATGGAATTTATGTTTAAAGGTGCAGAAGTCATCGTTAACGAGCCAGCCTGTTTACTGTTAGAAAATACGCTGTATTTTTTCGATCAGGATATTGATGGAAAGAAGTTATCTCCTTTCCTAAATAAGCGTTTTATCTCGATCCCACGTTCTGCTGAACAGAGTTATTTCAAAAAGTTTATCGGTCCCCTGATCGAAAAACATCATGTATATGCTGAGGGCTTTAGTATCAAAACTGAGCAATATCAAGGTATCCCAATTCTTGAGTTTAATTCTTCTGGGTTAGAGGGGGATGAAATCAGAATAAAATTTAAGTATGGCCCCTATGAATTTTCTGAGCTTTCCGGTCAGAGGATCAGCGTAAAATTGGAGTATGATGCAAATACAGATGCATATACGTTCCATCGAATAAAAAGATCCGTTAAATGGGAACAGGGCCGTATTCAGTTCCTAAAGGATATGGGTCTCCAACTTAAAGGGGCACTTTTTAATCAATTCGAACTTATTAATACAAATGAAACGGAGAACAGCGCATTACTGGTTGGCTGGTTGAATGAACACATTGATGTTTTAAAAGGAAATGGCTTTGAAATTGTCCAGAAGAAAGCAGATAAACAGTACTTATTTGGAAAGATGGAACTGGATCTAGATATCAAAGAAGGCAATGATTGGTTTGATATAAAAGCGATGGTTCAGTTTGGAGAATTCAGTATCCCATTTATTAACCTTCGCAAGCACATATTAAACAAGGAACGTGAATTTGTTCTTCCTTCCGGTGAAATTGCAATTATTCCGGAGCAGTGGTTTACACAGTTTATCAACTTCTTTTATTTTGCAGAAGGTGATGACGCCCTGCGTTTGAAAAAGCAGCACTTAGGTTTGATTAAGGAACTTCAAGAGAGTGAGATTACAGGAATTAGCATGCGACGGAAACTAGAGAAACTGGCTGATTTTGAAAGCTTAGAGGAAATCGATGATCCTAAAAATTTCAATGGCGATTTGAGACCTTATCAGAAAGCTGGTTATAATTGGTTCCAATTTCTCAAGAAGTATCATTTCGGCGGCTGTTTGGCTGATGATATGGGCTTAGGGAAAACGGTACAAACGCTGGCGCTTTTACAAAAGGAGAAAGAAGATTTTGCAAAAAATAAAAGCTATCCTACCTCCTTAATTATCATGCCTACCTCGTTGATTTATAATTGGCTTAGTGAGGCAGAGAAATTTGCTCCCGGTTTACAAATTTTGAATCATACAGGTACAAATCGGAGTAAATCTTCTGCGGCTTTTGCTCATTACGACGTAGTGATCAGCACCTATGGAATTGCACGTATTGATGAACCCATATTGAGTGATTTCCTGTTTCACTATATTATATTGGATGAAAGTCAGAATATAAAGAACGTGTCTTCTAAGTCGTTTAAGGCTATCAATAAATTGAGAGGACAACAGAAACTCATTTTAAGCGGAACTCCGGTCGAAAACTCAGTTGGTGATTTATGGCCTCAAATGGCATTTATAAATCCCGGATTATTGGGCGGGCACACTTTCTTTATGAAGGAGTTTGTAATTCCTATTGAGAAGAAGAAGGATGAAGAGGCAGCCAGAAGGCTACAGATATTAATCAAACCTTTTGTTTTGCGTAGAACAAAAGCACAGGTAGCAAGGGAGCTTCCGGAAAAGTCTGAAAAGATTTTTTATTGTGGAATGACCGATGAGCAGGCTGATTATTATGAGACAGTGAAAGCGGAATACCGAAACTTAATGCTCAAACAATTGGAAGATGGCAGCTTTAAGAAAACGGGTATCCAGGTGCTGCAAGGATTAAATAAGCTTCGCCAGCTGGCCAATCACCCTCGTATGATTGATCCGGAATATGAACATGCCTCAGGTAAATTTGAAAATGTAATACAAACCTTAGAGAATATTTTACCCAGAGGGCACAAGGTGTTAATATTCTCACAATTTGTAAGACAAATGAAGATTTATGCTGCGTATTTCGAACAGGAGAATATCTCTTATGCTTATCTGGATGGGGCTACTAAAAACAGACAAGAGGTTGTTAAGGAATTCCGTGAGAATGAAAAAGTTCAGGTATTCCTGATTTCTATTAAGGCCGGAGGAGTTGGTTTAAATCTTACAGAAGCAGATTATGTTTTCATCCTTGATCCTTGGTGGAATCCTGCGGTGGAAATGCAGGCGATCGATCGTTCACACCGTATCGGGCAAACAAAGAACGTCTTTATTTATAAATTTATAACCAAAGATTCTGTTGAAGAAAAGATCCTGGCTTTACAAAACCGGAAAAAGGTCATAGCTGATTCGTTGATTCAGATTGAGGAAAGTTTTGTGAAATCCTTAACTCAGGAAGATATTTCAGAGCTATTAAGTTGATCGTAAAATCAAGTATAATTCTATTTCTAATGAATGTCATTTTTATCAATAAAAAAAATATTGATAAAAGCATTAATTGTATATTTGTCCAATGACCAAAGAAAATATTCAAGATTTGAGGGATCGAGCTGCTTCCCTGAGGAGGCATCTTTGACATCGATACCAAAAAAGAAGAGATACACAAAGATCAAAGTTTAACTCTTACACCCAATTTTTGGGATGATCCAAAAGCCGCAGAAGCTGTTTTACATACAATTCAAAGTAAAAAAATCTGGACTGATTCTTATGATAAAGTGATATCCTTAATTGAGGATGCTACTGTTATGTTTGAGTTTTTTCATTCCGGAGATGCAAGTGCAGAGGATGTAGATGAAGTTTATCAAAACGCTTTAGCAAGTTTGGAAGACCTGGAATTCAAAAATATGTTGAGTTCGGAGGAGGACCAATTGGGCGCTGTTCTTCAAATAACCTCCGGTGCCGGGGGGACAGAAAGCTGTGACTGGGCAGAGATGCTTATGCGGATGTACCTGATGTGGGGCGAAAAAAATGGTTATAAGGTAACTGAACAAGACTATCAGTCGGGTGATGTAGCAGGAGTGAAAACCGTTACCATCCAATTTGAAGGAAGCTTCCCTTATGGTTATTTAAAGGGAGAGAATGGAGTACACAGACTGGTGCGGATTTCACCTTTTGATTCAAATGCCAAAAGACATACCTCTTTTGCCTCCGTTTACGTATATCCATTAATTGATGACACCATCGAAATTGATGTAAAAGATTCAGAAATTGAGTGGGATACATTCCGCTCGGGTGGTGCAGGTGGCCAAAATGTGAACAAAGTAGAAACGGCTGTCCGGTTGCATCATAAACCATCCGGAATTATTGTTAAGAATCAAGAAACCCGTTCTCAATTGCAGAATAAAGAGAATGCAATGCGATTGTTGAAATCGCAATTGTACGAAATTGAGATGCGGAAGAAGATGGAAGCAACAGCTGCCATTGAGGGTAATAAAAAGAAGATTGAGTGGGGGTCACAGATCCGGAATTATGTATTGCATCCGTATAAGTTGGTAAAAGATTTACGTACAGGATATGAAACATCCAATACGCAGGACGTACTGGATGGAGAAATCAATGAGTTTTTGAAAGCGTACTTAATGGAATTCAGCGATTAGAATTCGTTTTTCCACATCATGCTTTCTACTGGTTTGGTAGTCTTCCGATTGTATTTTGCATTTCCTTTTGTATTGTACATCGTTTCGATATCCCCTTCAACGGCAAAATAAATCAACTGACCGATCGGCATTCCCGGATAGATCCTAACTGCTTGTGTGACCGATATTTCCAATGTCCACGTATTGCAAAAGCCGACGTCGCCTTTTCCAGCAGTAGCGTGAATATCGATTCCTAAGCGTCCGGTACTTGATTTTCCTTCCAGAAAAGGAACATGTTTGTAGGTCTCAGTGTATTCAACAGTTACTCCCAAATAAAGGGTATTGGGTTCTAATACCAGTCCTTCTTTCGGAATTTCGAAATGAATCACTTCGTTATGTTCTTTGGCATCTAAAACGCGATTTTTATATGTGGCTAAGTATTTTCCCAAATGAACATCGTATGAGTTGGTACCCAGGCATTTGCGGTCATATGGTTCGATTACTATGTTTCCGGCTTCAATTTCTTCCAGAATTCGTTTATCCGATAATATCATAGCTGTAAAATTATGAAATTATCTTGCTTTATGTTACGTATAAAGATAAAAAAGCTGTTTTAAAATATTTTTAAATCAATAAATGAACAATAGTTCGTAATTTGGTTTGCTTATTTCACCTAGAGATTAGAATAGAAGATGCCGATACGTTATATTAAGGAATTAGCCAATGGTAGTTTTTTGGCATTATGGCATATTGAAGAGAATGAAGATGAACTTCTTGCGCATCTGAAAATTAGCTCAAGAGAGCTTAAGGAATTGCATGGCATACGTTCTGAAAAGGGAAGAGTTCGGTGGTTAGCTGTTCGAAAGGCTCTGAATAGCCTTTTTCCTGAAGATATTTCTGAATGTCTGAAAGACGAACATGGCAAACCCTTTGTGAGCAATTACGATGGCTACATCTCTTTAAGTCATTCCAATGAGTATGCAATTGCGATGTTGCATCCCGAAAATCCGGTTGGAGTGGATATTGAAATCATTCAACCGAAAATCAGAAGAATTGTTAACAAGTTCCTGAAGGAATCAGAAATTGAGATCGTTCAAGGAGAACATGAGATCGAAAAATTATATGCCTGCTGGTGTGCGAAAGAATCCATTTTTAAATGGCAGGGAAAGAAAGGAATTTCCCTAAAACAGAATATTGAAATACTTGATTTCGCTTATCAGGAAACCGGAGTTTTGCCAGCCAGATTGTATACGTCAGATTATAGTCAGCATTTAACTGTAGAATACGAGAAAATGGATGGTTATTTTCTGGCATACGTTTGCAATCCGTAAATTTGGATGATTTAAAATTAATGAATATGCAAAATAAAGATGTTTTTTTTCAGGATTGGGGGCAGGTAGAATACCAGGATGCATGGCAGCGGCAGGAAGCTTTATTTGAAGCAGTTGTTGCACAAAAGACAGCCAATCGGACAAATGGCACTCCACTTCCTACAAAAAACTACCTGGTTTTCGTTGAGCATCCGCATGTTTATACGCTTGGAAAAAGCGGAAAGCCGGAGCATTTATTGTTGGATGAGGACGGATTGAAAGAAAAGGAAGCGACATACTACAAAATCAATCGTGGCGGAGATATAACCTATCATGGACCCGGACAAATAGTGGGTTACCCGATATTGGATCTGGATAATTTTTTCACGGATATCCATTTATATCTGAGAACGTTGGAAGAAGCAGTTATCCTGACGCTTGCAGACTATGGAATTGAAGCAGGTAGGTATCCGGGGTATACAGGTGTTTGGTTAGATCCGGATAATGAACATGCCCGGAAGATCTGTGCATTGGGTGTAAGAAGCAGCCGTTGGGTCACAATGCATGGTTTTGCTTTAAATGTAAATTCCAGTCTGGAATATTTTAGTAATATTGTTCCCTGTGGTATTGAAGATAAAGCGGTTGCTTCAATGGAAGCAGAGCTTGGACAGAAACAGGATATAGAAGAAGTTAAAGTCCGTTTAAAACACCATTTAGCTGAGCTTTTTAATATGAAATTTGTTTAACAGTAGTTAAGCTGTTGCCAAGGTAGCTGCTTAACTACTGTTTGCTATAACTATCTATTTGTTTTCTGTACTCTTTCAAGAACCTTTTTATCTATTGCCCCGTCCATCATTACTGGTAAAGGTTTGTAATGCTCTTTATTAAATCTGTTTATGACAGAGAAGGCATCAGACCGGGAGGATAACATTGCCCTCGATTTAGAAAGCGTACTTCTTGAGAGAGCCGGATCAATCAATTCCAATGCTTTTGCAATTAAAGGATCCTCTTTTGAGCCAAGAGGTGAGAGTGGTAAGAAATCATTTTCGTCTATTAAATAGTCAGGGACTAAGCCTTTATCGTAATCTCCGTCTCCATCTTTATCTGCTAATTTCACAACAATGGGTTGAATGGCCCAATCAATAATTCGTGGTTCTCTTTCATCCTCAATCGTTATTGATCCTTCATTTTTGCCAATTGTGGTATCGCCGACGTGAATCACCTGCATATAAGGTGCAAGGTTATGAATTACCAATTCGCTGGCAGATGCGGAATTATCAGTTGCCAGGATATAAACTTTTGGAAGATTCAGGTTGGCAGTTTTTATTTTATTATCAATTTCTTCAAAGGCTGCCGTCGTATCTTTTAGTTTAGAAACGGAAGGAAAAAGGTCTTTGAAGCTTGTGTTCCGTTCATCCAATGGGATTTCCGCATTGAGTATGGAGTTGTAATTGTATTTAACAAAGATCTGATCTTTGGCATAACTTTGTTTTATCAAGCCTGATAAGACTCCGGCAACGGCAATTCCTCCACCCAAATTATATCGCAGATCTAAAATTAAGTCGCTTATTCCGGCAGCTTTAAAGTCGTTAAAGACAGTAAATAGTTCATCTGCTTTCTCATTCAAAAAGTGGTTGTAAAAGATATAGCCAACTTTCTTACCTGAAGAAGTCATTAGGATTTCTTTGAAGTGGACAGAAGGCTCATCTATACGGGCAGCGGTTAAATTTATTTTTTTGTCGGTTTGAGTAATGGTATTGTTTTCCAGGTCAGCTAATGTGATTTGAAATCCTTTTCCGTTGAAATATGGATCCAGCACTTGATTGTAATTGTCCATCGTTAAAAGCGTTCCATTTACAGAAGTAAAAATCATTCCTCTTTTTACCCCGAGCGCTTCAGCTGGAGATCCGGGAATAACATAGCGAATTGAGGCAAATATCTTTCGGGTTGAATAACGGAAAAGGGCAAAGTTTATTCCGGTACTGGTGCTAACACCGGAAAGATAATCATCAAGTTCATCCGCTTTTTGAATCCAGGAAAACCGATCCGCAGGATCAAGAAGTGTCTCAAAGAAATCGGTCGGTGCTTTTGTAAAATCCAGACGTCTATCGGATGGTATGCTTTGATTCCAATAGTACCATATACGCATATTTTCTGCCACCCATTCATTAACGATTGAATTAGTTGGATCAGGCTCAGGCGTATGATTATCCTTCTTGCAAGAAGAGATAAAGAAAGTGAAACCTACAACTGAAAAAAGTATAAGTCTTGTTAAGGATAACTTAGGTCTTCTATTCATCTTAGTTAAATTATTATATCAAAAATAAATAGAAAACGGGATAAAATAAAGATAAATTATACTAGCATTCAGGCAAGCTGAGAGGAATGTTGATTGCCAAACCGCCATCTGAGGTTTCCTTGTATTTTGCACTCATATCCTGTGCGGTCTGCCACATGGTTTTAACGACATTGTCTAAGCTGACGATGGCTTTATCCGGATCGGTTTGGAGCGCTAACTGCGAGGCTGTTATCGCTTTAATTGCCCCCATTGTATTCCTTTCAATGCAAGGGATTTGAACCAGTCCTCCGATGGGATCGCATGTTAATCCTAAATGATGTTCCATCGCAATTTCAGCAGCAGTTAAAACCTGGCGCTGAGTGCCTCCAAGGCATTCGGTGAGTGCAGCTGCGGCCATGGATGATGAAACGCCGATTTCTGCCTGACAGCCACCCATTGCTGCAGAGATTGTAGAACCTTTTTTAAAGATACTTCCGATTTCTGCTGCAGTAGATAAAAATTGCATGATTTCATCTTCCTCAATATCGTGATGGAAAACAATATAATAATGAAGGACAGCAGGAATAACGCCCGCAGCACCATTGGTCGGAGCGGTTACCACCCTTCCAAAGGCAGCATTCTCTTCGTTTACTGCCAATGCAAAACAGCTTACCCAATCCAATATATACTTAAAGTCATTACCGCCCGAGCGGATGGCTTCAATCCAGGATTGATAATCATGATACGGTTTCCCGTTTAATATTTTTTTATTCAGCTTGGCAGCTCTCCTTACTACAGATAAACCACCCGGTAAAATTCCTTCTGTATGACAGCCACGATACACACAATCTTTCATTACCTGAAAGATTTCTAGCATTTTGGCTCTTGTTTCTGCTTCTTCCCGCCAAGTAGTTTCATTCTCCAGCACGATTTCGGATATCTTTAAACCCGTACGGATACACCAGCCTAATAATTCAGACGCATTTTCAATAGGAAAAGGCAAGTCCACATGTTTACTGTCGCCTAAGTCTTCTCCTTCCTGAACAACAAAGCCTCCTCCGATGGAATAATATGTTTCTGAAATTGCTTTACCAGTACTGAGGAAAGCTTGAAAGGTTAAAGCATTGGGATGATAGGGGAGACTTTCATGAAACATAAAGATGATGTCATCTGTAAATGAAAAGTCGATTTTTCTATCTCCATGTAATGCAATTTTATTCTCCGCTTTAATGCGGTCAATTGTTGGGGTGATTTGGTTAACATCGACTTTAACCGGATCGTCTCCATTAATCCCAAGAACAACAGCAATATCGGTACCATGTCCTTTGCCGGTTTTTGCCAATGAACCGTAAAAGTAAATCTGGATTTGTTCTACATCTTTAATTGAGTTGTCATCTTCAAGGCGCTTTATAAACCGTTGCGCAGCACGCCAAGGCCCTAACGTATGGGAACTTGAAGGTCCAACCCCAATCTTCAGCATATCAAAAATGGAAATTTGTTCTTTTATCATTGTGTATTTATACTGTCCCCCCGAACTCATTAATATAACAAATTTAACCATTAAAATCACACATTTTTTCATCAAAGGGGTTTATATAGGATTATATTTTTTACATTGATACATTAAAATAAAGATTTTAGTAGAATCTTCCATAAGGTCTTTTAAAGACCGTATGAAGACTTATTTCTTACAAAAAAATATTACGATGAAAGTTTACTTGACACTTCTATTTATATTTTTCACCTATTTTATATCTTCTGCTCAGGTATATGAAGAATACCTTTTGAGTGGATGGACCTTTAAGTCGGAAGATTCGAAATATTGGTTGCCGGCAGAGGTCCCTGGTTCCGTACAAAGTGATTTGCAATTAAATGGAAGAGCCGTAAATAAAGATCTGAAAGGGGATTGGCTGTATAGTACCCACTTTATTGCCGATGAGCAGATATTGGGAAGAGATCATGTTGAACTACTTTTTCAGGGTCTTGATACCAGAGCAGAAGTTTATTTAAATGATCAGGCAATCCTTCATGCGAATAATATGTTCCGATCCTGGAGTATCCCTGTAAAATCCATTTTAAAAAAAGGGAATAATAAGCTCGAAATTAGATTTAAAAGTCCTGATTCAATAAAGGATGCTACATTAAGAAAAGCTGCATATCATTTTAAGGAAGAAAGTGACTCTTCCAGCGCGCCCATGGGTATTTGGAAACCAGTAATTCTGCAGTCATGGAATAAATACAAACTGGTTAAAGCCTTTATCAGCCAAGAGCAACTAACCGATAAAGAGGCGCTGTTAACTGCTAATATCGATATAGAAGGTGATTTGAATTCTGCCATGGAAATTGAAATTTTTAATGAAATTACGGACAGAACCTATGCAAGACAACAAATAACGCTTGACAGCGTAAGTCAGCAGTTCAAAATACCATTTAGCATTAAAAAACCGAAACGCTGGTGGCCGGTTAGCATGGGTGAACCCAATTTATATATAATTGGTATTCGTGTTAAAAATGGATCGAACAAGCAAGCTCTTTCAAAAAGAATCGGATTAAGAGAAGTCGAAATATCTCCAAATAATCAAACCGATTTGACTATTACAGTTAACGGAAAATTTGTGCCTTTAAATGGTGTTAACTACCAACCAATTGAGCTATTCACCAGTCAAATGCATTCTGACGATTATAATGCTATTTTTGATGAGGTTATTGAATCCGGTTATAATGCCATTCGTGTATCAGGATCAGGGATCTATGAGAATGAATATTTTTATGACCTTGCCGATACCAAAGGCATATTGATATTTCAGGACTTTATGTTCGTTGAAATGCCATATCCGGCGGCAGCAGATTTTTTGGAAAATGTGAAAGCAGAAAGTGAAGAAAATATTGATCTCTTAAAGCAGCATCCTTCTTTAATGCTCTGGTCTGCTGGTTTTAAAGATGATCATACTGAAAATAAAAACAAGGATGATCAGGTATTAAAAGAAAGCGTTAAAAGGCTAGATCCTTTTCACCCTTATTTAGATTCGTTGAATACTAGCGGCTGGAAAAATTTAACCTTATAAAGACCATAAAGTACTCAGCAATGATTAGCTATATAAAAGGAAAGCCCCTTTGATTATCAAAGAGGCTTTCCTTTTATATAATGACTTCTGATGAATTACATCATGCCGCCCATGCCACCACCCATTGGAGGAGCACCTGCACCACCTTTATCTTCTTCTAAAGCATCAGCTAATACTACCTCAGTAGTTAATAACATAGATGCGATTGAAGCAGCGTTTTCTAAGGCGATACGAGAAACTTTAGTCGGATCGATAACACCAGCACCAATTAAGTTTTCGTAAACATCAGTACGTGCATTGTAACCATAATCAGCAGAACCTTCTTTTACTTTTTGTACTACGATTGAACCTTCAATTCCTGCGTTATTGCAGATCTGACGTAAAGGCTCTTCAATAGCACGTTTAATGATATTGATTCCTGTAGTTTCGTCTTCATTGTCACCTTTTAAATCGGTCAAAGCTTCAATTGCACGAATGAAAGCTACACCACCACCGGCAACAATACCTTCTTCAACAGCAGCACGTGTTGCATGTAAAGCATCATCTACACGATCTTTCTTCTCTTTCATTTCCACTTCAGTTGCAGCTCCAACATATAGTACAGCTACTCCACCAGCTAATTTAGCTAAGCGTTCTTGAAGTTTTTCACGGTCATAGTCAGAAGTAGTACTTTCTATTTGTGCTTTAATTTGGCTTACGCGGCTTTGAATATCTTCGCTGTTACCAGCACCATTGATCATGGTTGTATTATCTTTATCGATAAGTACTTTTTCAGCCTGACCTAAAGATTCTAATTCAGCATTTTCTAATTTGAAACCTCTTTCTTCAGAAATAACAGTTCCACCAGTTAGAATAGCGATATCTTCTAACATCGCTTTTCTGCGATCACCGAATCCAGGTGCTTTTACAGCTGCAACTTTCAATGAACCACGGATTTTATTAACAACTAACGTTGCCAATGCTTCTCCATCTAAATCTTCTGCTATAATTAAAAGTGGTTTACCAGTTTGTACCTGTTTCTCAAGAATTGGAAGCAATTCTTTCATATTGCTGATTTTTTTATCGTAAATCAGAATATATGGATTTTCTAATTCCACTTCCATTTTATCTGTGTTGGTAACAAAGTAAGGCGATAAATAACCGCGGTCAAATTGCATACCTTCAACAGTTTTAACTTCAGTTTCAGTTCCTTTAGCCTCCTCAACAGTAATTACACCGTCTTTACCAACTTTATTCATCGCTTCAGCGATTAATGAACCGATAACTTCATCGTTATTTGCAGAGATCGAAGCAACTTGTTTGATCTTTTGGTTGTCTTCTCCTACAGTTTGAGACTGCGACTGCAAATTGCTAACAACAAGAGAAACTGCTTTGTCAATACCACGCTTTAAGTCCATTGGATTGGCACCAGCAGCTACGTTTTTAATACCAGCTGTAATGATTGCCTGAGCTAAAACAGTAGCCGTTGTTGTACCATCACCAGCTTGATCAGCAGTTTTCGATGCAACTTCTTTTACCATTTGCGCACCCATGTTTTCCATTGGGTCTTTGAGGTCAATTTCCTTAGCAACAGTAACACCGTCTTTTGTAATGGATGGTGATCCGAATTTCTTTTCAATGATTACGTTACGTCCTTTTGGACCTAAAGTTACTTTTACCGCATTTGCTAAGGTATCAACACCTTTTTTCAAAGCATCACGCGCTTCAATATTATATTTTACTTCTTTTGCCATTTTATATTTTATTGTAATGTTTGAGTAAACTCTTTATGTAATGTGTTATTGCTTATTTATACTGACTGACTAAAGGACAGCATAAATATCTGATTCACGCATAATTAAATATTCTTTTCCTTCATAGGTTATTTCAGTACCTGCATATTTCCCATAAAGCACTTCATCGCCAACTTTTACAGTTAGAGGTTCGTCAACTTTTCCATCACCGACAGCTACTACAGAGCCGCGTTGAGGTTTTTCTTTTGCGGTGTCTGGAATATAAATTCCTGAAGCAGTTTTTTCTTCAGCAGCAGCAGCTTCTACTACTACTCTGTCTCCGATAGGTTTAATGTTTAATGCCATAATTTATTTAATTAAAAATTTAATGTTTAACACTTTAAAGGTTCTGTTCAGGAATTATGCCAAAGCCATGTTTTTCATCATTCTTGCCAATTTTTCACCTTTAACTCTGAAAGTCGAAGGAAGATTTTTAAAACCTGTCACACTCTATGTAAAAATGACAGGGTATTGCTTGCAATAAAAAAAGGGATGAAGCTTCTCCATCCCTTTTTATTACACATCATTTTTTTTAATTTATTTCGTCGTGTCTTCTGGTGCTACCGGAGTAGTAAGATTTGGTGCAGGAGTAGTTGCTGGAGCGGTTGTCGGGTTGATTTGATCGCCTAAGCCTGAGCCAGCGCCGGGACCAACACCTGCTGGTATCGTAACATTAATCAATAAAGCGATAACCATGATCGAGATAACCAATATCCAGGTTCCCTTCTCTAAAATATCACCTGTGCGCTTAACACCCATTAAGTTATTTGATCCTGCAAAGTTCGAGTTTAGACCACCGCCTTTTGGGTTTTGTATTAAAACAAAAAATACAAGCAATACGCTAGCTAAAATTATCAAGGCAATAAATAAATAAAACATTTCTTTTATCGTTAATTTAATTTCTGATTCAGTTCTTCAATAAGTTTGGCAAAATAAAGACTTTTTTCGGGATATTTCAAACTTAATTTTTTATAAGTATCTAAAGCTTTGTGATAAAGTCCCTGTTCGGTATAAATTTGAGCCAATGTTTCGGATACAAAGCCTGAATTATCTTCTGCACTTTTACGTGCCTTATTCTCTAAATTGATTTTTTCTGCAGTTGGAGGCTTTATTTGGGGCTCTTCTTTAATAAATTTTTCAATTATCGGATTTTCTTTATGGGGAACCTGAAAGGGCTTTGCCTTTCCACCAAATTGCTCACTCAATTTTTCTTCAGGATCCTGTAGGTTGAAAATATGTTCTCTAATCTGTTGATCAAGAGGGTTGACGGGATCGTTATTCCTTGCTTTTGTACTTTTCTGCTCGTCAGGATTCCCGGAAACATAAGGCTGATAGGTGTCGGCATATTCCATTCGTGTTTTTTGAAGCCACCAAACATAGGAATAAGGCATCCAATCATCTATATACCGGCTAGGTGATCCATCGTATTTTTCCTGCTTATCATTTTTTGTTACACTAACTTCTTTCGAGACAGCATCCCCTTTGTTTTGGGATATATCTTTCTCTTGGAAAACCTTTTCTTCTATTAACGTGTCCGCTTCCTCATTTTCCTCATCCTTATTGTATTCTTCTGTTTCCAGATACTCGGTAAGCTGCTTTTTCTGAGAAGACACATACGCTTTTAGCTCTTCCGGATCAGAGCAAAATAAGGCTGCTTTTTGATAAATACGCTTTGCATCCACTTCATTCCTGGCGATACTTAACCTTGCCAGAAGAAACCAAAGCGCTTGTGAATAAGGATATTCTTTGCATAGCGCCTGTACTTCACTGAAATCTGCCTGATCAGGTTCTGATAAAAATTGATGAAACTTTTCTCGTTTTTTACTTATTTCCAAATTAGTGTTTCTCATCAGAATAATTGTTTTTAACGTGAATGAAGCCAATTACCAGTTTGCAAATGCCTGATTAAAAATATCTTCGGTTAACATATCGTTGATATCCTTAATTAATTGTTGTTCCTGGCTTTGTATCGGGCCGGCAGAGGTAGAGAAGTCTTTGAATCTACTAAAAGACTTTTCGAAATCCAGTTTAGGGTTCACTTTATTGCTGTATTTGACACTTACTGTAATTGTTAGGCGATTCAATCCCGCACGGTCATTTCCCTGCACCGCAGTTGGATTAATGCTATAACCAGTTATTCTACCATCAAAAGCTGCGTCTGCATCTGTCCTTACCATGCTGAGCCGGGTTTGGTTTCTTACACGGTTCTTTAATGCTTCCGTAAATTCCTGACTTAGGTAGGGCACAACAAGCGGTGCTGTATTTTCGAAGAAATCAACGCTAACAGTTTCCATTTCGGACGGAATAGAAGCACCTGTAAAGCTATATAAACCACAGGAAAAGTGAAAACAAGCAATTGCCAGGAACAGAGAAATCTGTTGTATTCTATTTTTTATTGCAAAAAGCATTAATTTAAATTTAAGTCTTTAATTTTTCTGTAAAGAGTCCGCTCAGATATTCCTAACTCCTGAGCAGCTAATTTACGTTTTCCCTTATGCTTTTTAAGCGCTTTTTTAATTAAATCAGACTCCTTGTCTATCAAGGACAGCGATTCCTCTACTTCCTCAATATCTTCAGTAATATTAATATCATTATTATCTGATTGAGTTGGCTGGTGTATTGTTAAAGTTGATGGTTTCGGGAAATCACCATGTGGCTGATCAATTTCACGATAAAGCTGATTGATATAAGGTGAATGCTCATCCATATTAGACGATACTCCGTTATTTACTATTTCTACTACCAGTTTCTTTAATTCCACCATATCCTTTTTCATGTCAAAAAGAACCTTATAAAGCAGGTCCCTTTCCGAAAAATCATCTTTGTGATCTTGTTGGACACGCATTGGTAAATTACTTCTGCCCTCAGGAGGTAAATAGTTTTTTATGGTTTGAGCAGAAACCGTACGGTCTTTTTCTAAGACAGCAATCTGCTCTGCAATATTCTTCAACTGACGAACATTTCCAGGCCAATTATACTCAGCCAATAATTTTTGAGCATCTTCGGTCAGTTGCACACTTGGACTCCTGTATTTATCGGTAAAATCAGCAATGAATTTTCTGAAGAGTAAATTAATATCTTCTTTTCGCTCTTGTAAAGACGGAATGCGAAGTGGAACGGTATTTAAACGATAATATAAGTCCTCCCTGAATTTCCCTTTTTCTACTGCATTATAAACATCCACATTGGTTGCAGCAATTACCCGGACATCTGTTTTTTGAACCTTCGAGGAACCAACACGAATATATTCACCGGTTTCTAAAACACGCAATAAACGTGCTTGAGTGCCGACAGGCAATTCCGCTACCTCATCTAAAAAGATAGTACCGCCGTTAACCACCTCAAAGTAGCCTTTTCGTGCTTCGTGCGCTCCTGTAAACGAGCCCTTTTCGTGGCCAAAGAGTTCAGAGTCAATCGTTCCTTCCGGAATTGCGCCACAGTTTACCGCAATAAAAGGACCGTGCTTTCGCGCGCTCAGCTGATGGATGATATGAGAAAATACCTCTTTACCGCTACCGCTTTCGCCAGTTATTAATACGGAAATATCAGTAGGTGCAACTTGCCGTGCAACATTAATAGCCCGGTTCAGTAATGGAGAATTTCCAATAATACCGAATCTGTTTTTTATATCTTGTACGTCCATTCTCTAAATTCAAATAATTTTACCAATCAATGTAGCCGATGTACATGTTTCACAAATTACATTTACATAATCGCCAATCTTATAAGAACCCACAACTGGAAAAACGACCATTGAATTCTGGTCAGTTCGGCCACAGAAATCCTGATCCGACCGCTTAGAATAGCCTTCAATCAATACGCGGTGTGTTTTACCAATCTGCGCCTGGAGACTTAGCAAGCTGTGTCCCCGTTGCTTGCTCACAATTTCAGTTAATCTGCGTTTTTTTACCTCTTCCGGCACATCATCTGCATAGCGTTTCGCTGCCATGGTTCCTGGTCGTTCAGAATATGTAAACATATAAGCGAAGTCGTATTGAACCAAATCCATCATGGATAATGTCTCCGAATGTTCCTCTTCAGTTTCGCTGCAAAAACCTGAAATGATATCGGTTGAGATTCCGCAATCTGGTATAATATTCCGGATTGCATTGATACGGTCAATATACCATTCTCTGGTATAAGTCCGGTTCATTAATTCCAGGATACGTGAATTACCAGATTGAATAGGTAAGTGAATATGATTACAAACATTTGGATATTTTGCGATGGTATAAAGCACATCATCCGTAAGATCTTTTGGATGGGAAGTAGAAAAACGAACACGTAATTGCGGATCGATATCTGCAACCAAAGCCAATAAATTGGCAAAACTTACTGTTTTGTCATCCTGATTTTCCTTGTATTTATAAGAATCTACGTTTTGTCCTAATAGCGTAACCTCTTTGTAGCCTGCAGCAAACAGATCTTTCGCTTCTTTTACAATTGATTCCGGGCTTCTGCTTCGTTCTCTTCCTCTTGTAAAGGGAACCACACAAAATGAACACATATTATCGCAACCTCGCATAATCGATATAAATGCGGTAATGCCGTTCGAATTTAAGCGTACCGGACTAATATCGGCATAGGTTTCCTCTCTGGAAAGCAAAACATTCACTGCCCGGGAGCCATCTTCAACCTGTTCAATCAGGTTAGGCAAATCCCGGTATGCATCAGGACCAACAACCAGGTCTACTAATTTCTCTTCTTCTAAAAACTTTGTTTTTAACCTTTCAGCCATGCATCCAAGCACTCCGATAATCATTTCAGGTTTTTGACTCTTAGCCGATTTGAAATCAGTTAAGCGTTTTCGAACGCGTAACTCTGCATTTTCCCGTATAGAACAGGTGTTGATAAAAATTACATCGGCGTCACTAAAAGTAGCCGTGGTTTCAAATCCGTTATCCAATAAAATAGATGCAACGATTTCACTGTCTGCAAAATTCATTTGACATCCGTAACTTTCAATATATAGTTTTTTATTAGGAACGTCTGTTGCTTTATTATTAAGTAAAAGCGCTTCACCCTGACGCGCTTCATCGTGTTCTTTAGATGGAATAAGAGATTCTAACATTGCTTTTTCTTTCAATGGGCAAAGATACAAAAAAAATGATATAATGACAGTTTGTCATGTTAATGATTGTTAAAGTTTAGCAAGTTATTTTTTGAAAATGAACTCTTTGGCTCGTTTTCTGTTTAATAAGCAAATAACCTTATCAAAACATATGAGTTCAGTGTCCGGTACCCCAGAAAAATCAACTAATTGGAAAAAAATATTAATTTGGATTGCAGCTGTCTTAATTTTTATTGTTCTGCTGCTAATAATTGGTGGCTTCATTCTTCAAAATAGACTTCCTGAGCAATTGAAAACGCAGGTTCAAAGCGAAACAAAAGGTGTATATCAATTGAATTTTGATCAGATGGATGTTAGTTTATTGACAGGTTCTATCAAAATCAAGAATGTTCAGCTTATTCCGGATACAGGTGCCTATTTTAAAAATCAGAATCCAGCTAGTGCCACCAATCTTCTTAACCTGCATGCTGCTTCTTTAGATGTTTCGGGAGTCAAGTTTTTAAAACTGATTTTTAGCAAAGACATTCAATTATCTACCATAACGCTTAATAAGCCAGATCTTGTTGTTATGCAAATGCGCGATACGGTTAAAGTAGATTCCAGTGCAGAAAAATCGTTATACCAGCAAATGCCTGAATTCCTAAAAGATGCCCGGTTGAAATTGTTAAGAGTAAACGATTTGTCGTATGTTCATCAGGAAAAAGGGGATACTACAAAACGAGGCGGCAAATGGAGCGGTTTGAGCTTTGCTTTGGAATCTATATCTATTGATTCTTTAAGCCATCAGGATTCTACAGCTTTTTGGTTTTGTAGGGATATCAGGATCGATAGCAAAAATGTGAATTTTGCTTCTTCTGATGGAATGTATAAGTTTGCGATAGCAGAGGTAAAGGCGTCTATAAAAGATAGATCGTTGAATATTTCTGCTTTTAAAGTCATTCCGCAATATCCGGAGATTGAATTTACTCAGCGCATGAAAGAACCCGGGGATCGTTATCACTTCTTTTTTCAAAAAATCAACGCAAAAGAAATTGATTTTAAGCAGTTGGAACAAGAGGGGCTGTTACATGTAGCGAGTTTAAATCTTGAAAAGGCTGAGCTTCGCATCTTTAATAATAAAAAACTGCAGGGCAAGAAGGTGGACAAGACTGGAAACTTTCCTCATATTGCTATTAAGAAATTAGGGTTGCCTTTAATATTGGATACAATGTTTGTAAAAAACTTTGCCATTTATTACAAAGAGCTTAACCCAAAGTCTGATAAACCGGGTACTGTTTTCTTTACCAACCTGTATGGAACACTTTATAATATAAGCAACGATACGTTACATTGGAAAAAAGATTCCTGGATTCGTTCCAATTTTGAGACCAATTTCTTAGGAAAGACGAAGTTGCTGGTGAATATAAATTTAAATGTAGCTGATAAAGACGGCGAGTTCAATTATAAAGGATCTCTGGCACGAGGAGAAGGGAAACTTTACAACCAGTTATTAGAGCCCCTGGCAATGGCCAGAATTGAAGAGGGTGTTATAAACAAGATTACTTTTTCTGTGAATGCGAATCGTTTCGGCTCAACTGCTCAGGTTCAAATGTTATATGATAATTTAAAAGTGAATGTATTAAAAAAGGATGGCAAGGTTCTCAAGAAGAAAGGTTTACTCTCATTTTTAGCCAATACATTTATAGTCAAGAATAGTAATCCTCGGAAAGAGGGCGAAGCGCCGATCAGTGCCGATATCAGCCATCTTCATGATCAAGATCGTTCTTTTTTTAATTTAATGTGGAAGAGTATTTTTGTTGGATTAAAGGTTAACTTAGGGCTACCCGAATCTAAATAAGTATATGAAGAAAATCTGGAAGATTACGATTGCTATATTTGTTGTTATCATACTAGCTTTAGGTATTGGTTCCTGGTATTTAAGCAAGCATTGGAAGCCTATACTGAATGAGCGCTTACAAATCATTGTCAGTTCCTCTTCCGATAGCTTATATACTTTATCTTATGACGAATTTGATTTTAGCTGGTATAGTGGAAATGCCTATCTGACAAATGTTTCCTTAACGCCTAATAAAGAAGTTTATGAACGTTTAAAAGCAAATAGTAAAGCCCCCGATAATCAATATTCTATTCAGGTAAAATCCATTAAGCTCAAAAATTTTCATCCTCAGTTATTATACCGGACGCAAAAATTAAATATTGACGAAATATCGATCGAAGATCCCACAATATTGGTAATAAATGAAAATGCTCCTAAAAAGGATTCGCTTCAAATAAAAGAAGAGAAAACCCCTTACCAACAAATTTCAAAGTTTCTAAAAGAATTACGGGTGAAAGACTTGAATGTAAGGAACCTGAATTTTACCTATCAAAATAATTCGCAGAAAGAGCAGAAAGAAACGAAATTAAAAAACATTAATATTGCAGTGCATGATTTTTTAATCGACTCAATCTCTCAAAAAGACACTGCACGTATTTATTATTCGTCGGGTCTTGATTTTAAGATGGATAGCTATCAGATCGCAACGCGCGATAGTATGTATTACATTAACTTTAAGGCAATCGATTTTTCTACGTCCAAAAAACTATTGAAAATGGATCGCGTAGAAATGAAACCTCGTTATAGCAAAGCTGAATTTTATAAAGCAGTTAAAAAGCCTGCTGATCGCTTTGATATCGTTTTTGATTCATTATCCATTCAAAATATTGATATTCATCAATTATTAAAGAATCAGCGTTTCCATGCTTCTAAAGTTAATATTAAACGGGGAGGCCTTCAAATTTATAATAATGCCAACTATAAAAGAATCCAGACAAATAGAATAGGAAAAGATCCGCACCAGCAATTGCAAAAACTGGCCTGGAATTTTAACATTGACACCATTAATATCCTCAATACAGGTATTGCGTATGAGGAATTGAGTAAATTAACGCAACAGGTGGGGAAGGTGTCGTTTAATAATTCTACTATCCGTATTTTCAATGTTACCAATGATTCTTTAGCGATCAGTCGCGATCCGATCATGCGTGCGCACTTATTGACTAAATTTATGAACGCTTCGCAATTGAAAGCTAATTTCCAGTTCAATCTATCTTCTCCTGTTGGGGCTTTTGATTTTCAAGGTAAATTGAATGCAATGAATGGAAGAGCATTAAATTCGGTGTTGAAGCCATTGGCGCAGATAGAAATAGCGTCTGCCGACATCAAAAGCCTCACGTTTAATTTTAAAGCGGATCAAAATCATGCAAGGGGAAATGTTAACTTCCGCTATGATGATTTGAAAGTAGAGTTACAGATGTTAAAACAAGGAGGATTGATATCAAAAAATAAGGTAGCGTCAACCATCGCTAACAATTTTATAATTGATAGTAGCAATCCTACGGAATTTGGGAAATTTATTAAGGGGGATGTTTACTACAAACGTCCGAACACCTATTCGTTCTTTAAATTTGTGTGGAAAAGCATCTTTCAAGGCATTAAAACAAGTGCCGGTGTTAATGAAGAGCGTGAGGCCCGATTAAAAAACAGGGCTTTGGGAACGAAGAAAGCAGTTGATGACACAAAAAAAGCCGCCAAAAAAGTAGGCAGCTTTATTAAGGGTGTATTTGAAAAGAAAAAAGAGGAATAATCGGAATTTGATTTGCTCTTAGCCAACGATTAAATTCCAGCCAAATTCATCTTTAATTCTTCCATATCGTAAATCATTTAAGTAATCAATAACCTTATTTGAAAACTCACGGCTTGCCGGGTCGCTTAGTGTATAGGTTTTACCCTGGTAGCCAATTTCAGCAATTGGGGTCAATGTAGCTGCGGTTCCTGCTGCAAATGCTTCTGTAACAGTGCCCTGTTCTATTCCATTAATTAATTCTTCAACTGTTACCTTCCGCGATTCTGTTTTCATTCCCCACTTTTTTGCAACATCCATGATGCTTAAGCGCGTAATACCGCGTAAAATCGTTTCCTGGTCAGGAGTAATCAATGTATCACCAATTCTAAACATTAAATTGGCAGTTCCTGCTTCTTCAATGTAGGTATGTTCCTTAGCATCGGTCCATATCAATTGATCAAAGCCTTCATCCTGAGCTAGTTTTGTTGGATGAAGAGAAAGTGCATAATTACCAGCATTTTTTGAGAAACCTACTCCCCCTTCTGCTGCACGTGTAAAATGTGTTTCTACCTTTAAGCGTAAGGGTTTGCTATAGTACGAGCCAACGGGGCTGGTTATAATCATAAATTTATAGCTGGCAGAAGGATGAACACCTAAAGCCGCTTCAGTTGCAAACATAAAAGGGCGTACATACAGAGAAGCATCTTTCGTTGAAGGGACCCAATCCCGATCTAAATCAATGAGCTGCTGCAATCCGCCAATAAATATTTCTTCCGGTACGGTTGGCATTTCCAAACGCGAAGCTGATTTATTGAAACGTTCAAAGTTTTGATCCGGACGGAAAATGCTGATCTGTCCGTTATCAAATTTATAAGCCTTGATGCCTTCAAAGATCGACTGGCCATAATGAAGAGAAGAACTGGAAGGGCTCATTGTTATATCGCCGTAAGGTACAATTTTTACACTTTGCCATGCGCCGTTGTTATATTCTGCTACCAACATATGATCAGACATTACCTGTCCGAATTTTAGATTATCAAAATCTACTTGTGCTAAACGAGATGCTTTTGTTTGCTCTACTTCTATAGAATGAACTTTTTCCACGATAATTTTATTTAAGTCTGCAGGTGCAATTTAAGAAAAAAAACATGTACCCTCCTAATATTAATAGTCAAATGAACAAATGTTATGAAATAGTTTGTAAAAGCGTTCGCCAATATCGAAACGGAAGTCAAGGTTAAACAGAGGCCGGTAAAAATATGAATGGCTATTTATTGATGATGGGATATGCAATATTTTTTATTTAAGTTTGTTCTTGGTACAATTAAAAAGAATTATTTCATTCAGAAAAACAATAGATAATGAACAAAAAGAATTTATTGAGTGCGCTTGCCGTATTGCCTTTTATGGCATTTGCACAACAAGATTTCACTATAAATGGGAATCTTGATAAAGTAGCTGCACCAGCAAAAGCATACCTGATTTATAGTGATGGCGGTCAAAGGAATATTGACTCGGCTGCTATCAACAATGGTAAATTCGTTTTTACGGGTACAGTGGCTAATCCTGCCAAGGCAATGCTGGCGGTTGATCTGTCTGGCGCTGGTATGACTCAAATGAAAGATCCGGATTTAACTAATATTTACCTGGAAAAAGGCACTATTAATATAAAGGGAACAGATTTGATTTCCAAAGCTACTTTGACGGGGACTCCGCTTAACCTTGATCAGCAGAAGCTAAATACCAGTTTAGCTCAGGTGAATGCAAAGGAAAAAGAGTTTATGCAACAATACAGAGCGGCTACAGAGGCTGAGCGCAATGCTGAAGATTTTGGCGAACGTATGGATAGCCAATACGAAGCTATTCAGGAAGAAAAGAACGAAGTGCTATTAGCTTTTATAAAAGCCAATCCGAAATCAATGCTTAGTTTGAATTCATTGGTAGAATACGCTGGTCCGACACCGGAACCTGCTGACATAGAACCTTTGTTGAATTCCTTATCCCCTGATATACAAGCAAGTGATCCGGCAAAAGCACTTCAAGCCCGTTTAGAAATTGCCAAACGATTAGCGGTTGGATCTGCTGCACCTGATTTTACACAAAACGATCCGGACGGAAAGCCTGTTTCACTCTCTTCGTTTAAAGGTAAATATGTATTAATTGATTTCTGGGCCAGCTGGTGCGGACCTTGCCGTCAGGAAAATCCTAACCTGGTTGCTGCTTACAATGAATTCAAAGACAAAAACTTTACTGTTTTTGGAGTATCGCTGGATCGCGAAACAGGCAGAGAAGCCTGGTTAAAAGCGATTAAAGATGATCAACTGACATGGACGCAGGTATCTGATTTAAAATTCTGGAATAATGAAGCCGCTGAACTATATGGTGTCCGTGCAATTCCTCAGAATTTCTTACTTGATCCGACAGGTAAAATCATCGGTAAAAATTTAAGAGGTGAAGAACTTCATAGTAAATTAGCCGAGATTTTGAACTAAAAAATAAAAACAACAATAATAAAAAACCCTCTTGAATGCAAGTTCAAGAGGGTTTCTTATTAAGTATAAGTTTAAAAGGGCTTAAAAAAGGCTAAGTAAATAAGCAAAAGCGTTTTAATATAGTACCCTGAATTTGATCGTGTGCGCTACAGACTTCAGCTCTTTTAAAAGCTTTTTATCATATTTTCTGCTTATATCGGTGATGACGTATCCGATCCCATTCTTTGTCATTAAAAACTGAGCGACGATATTTACATCATTGTCACGGAATACGGCATTAATCTGTGCCATAATCCCCGGTACATTTTCATGAATATGGATTAGCCGATGTGCATCATCCATTAATGGCACTTGCAGGTTCGGAAAGTTTCTGCTCATTTTGGTATCGCCATTATTAATAAAATCAGCCATTCTTTTCGGAATAAAATCAGCATTTCTCCATTTGTTCTTTTTATCATCAAAAAGAACAATCCCGTGCTTTAAGCAAAAGTCCTTGTCAATTTTATGTTTGCTGTTTCCTAAATAACCAATGGTTTTTAATCTGGACGCTTTCTCGATCTGTTCGTTGCTAAAGGAAATGCCATCTTCAAATAAGATCATCCCTGCATCGCTTATATCTTTATCCTCGATAGAGTCCAGTTCAACAACCTGAAACCCGTCCTTCTCCAGGAATTTGCTTGCGTGATGCGGTACATCCCCGATTACAAAACATTTAATACGGTTTTTAGGGTAGGAGATCGCTCTTGGAAGTTGATTGATATAAAGGAATTCATCAAAATTGGGAGCAATGTGATCAGCTTTTGATGAAACCGATTCGCGCGCTATGTTTTCAGTAAAAGCATAAAACTTTTCAATCATTCCTGATTCTTTTAACTGGAAATCAGAATAGCCATCCCCGATGCCATAAACGCTGCCCTCCAGCTTAAGCTCTTTTAGTAATTTTACTTTCCCGCCTTCTTCAGATAGCGGGTTACCTTCGTCAAAACCGACGATATTTCCATCAACATCAAAAAGAAAGGTATTTGCATATACATTTTGTTCCGGAATATGATAATTCGCAACTACGGGGCAAATAAACTCTTTAAAGCCACCGGAAACGATGAGTACATCCTTTGAATTTTCTTTAAAGAAAGCTTTGTTGCGGGAAAAAGATGCCGACACTTTCTTTTTTAATTTTTTTATCAAAACGTCCAAATGATCACGGTTTGCATGAAGTAACTGTACACGCTTTACCAGACTTTCACGAAAGGAAAGTTTACCGTCCATTGCTAAATTCGTTAAAGAAGCAATGTCCTCCAAATGTTTTTGACGGTCCGGATTGTTTTTCAAGGAAATCTTTGCCAATTCGTCAAGCGCCTCAACCTGGGTAAAGGTGCTGTCAAAATCTATAATGTAATTTGTTTTCATGTATTTTAATGGAATTTGAAGCATATTGTGTTTATCGGCTGATCTCTTCTAGGCTAAGATCGAGGGGTTTAAAAACATAATTAAGCGTTTTTGTGATTTTTTCATTGCTATAGACGTTCTTTTTGACAGAAGACCGGGCAACATCTTTCGTTAATTTAGATTTTGATAAACCTAGCAAGGAGAGGAGCTTTTGTGCCCGCCATGCAAAAGCCAACAGGTAGCGGCTCGTTGGTATTGATGGAGGGTTCTTTTTAATTATGGTCGCATATTTTGTAAATAATTCCTGATAACTTAAGTTAACGTTATTGATTAAAAAGTTTGTTTCTTTTATTTCCGGCGAATTCATTAAGCGAATCATAATGGAAGCTAAATCCTCGACGTCTACAAAACCTGTACTGCCGGTCGGATAATATTTTAAACCTTTTTCTATAAGAGAAAAAAGCTGACTGGCATTTGCATTATCTTCTGCACCGATAACGACTGTCGGGTTTACAATAACAGCATCAAGGCCCTCAGCAATTCCTCTCCAAACCTCTCGTTCAGCTTCAAATTTCGAAATGCTATAGGCACTTTGTTTTGGATTCCATTCCCATTTAGATTTTTCGTTGATGAATCTGCTATCTTTTCCATCGCCCAAAGCTGCCACTGAACTTACGTAGATCAGCCTTGCTTTTTTGTCTAAACAGAGATTGACGATATGTGTGGTACCCTCAACATTTACCTTCATTAGCTTTTCACGGTCTGCAGGGTCAAAAGAAACCATGCCTGCACAATGATAAACCTGGCTGACATTTTGAAAAACATCAGCTAAGGAAAAGTAATCCGTTATATCTGCATCGAACCAAAATAAATTCGATTTATACTGAAGTTTCTCAGGAATAAGGGAATCCTTGCGTTTTATTGCCAAAACAGACTTGCCCATTTCCAGCAAATCTTTTATTACAAGTGATCCTATAAAACCAGTTCCGCCTGTTACTAATATCACATTAATATATTTTGGAAATCAATTCAATGTATTATTCACTTTCAAAAGTAAGCTATTAAATGGATATTTGCAGGAATTATCTAGTTAACCATATCATATTTTTTACTTCCACCTATGTCGCTAATCGATTTTTTTACTCCAATTAATATTCAGGAAATAGTTAATGAGCCCAATTTCTTAAACAGTCAGTTAGGGTCAGTAATAACCATTTATGAAAACGAATTTCCGGAATTAGAGGGAATTGATATGGCTATTTTTGGTGTAATGGACGATCGGAAAGCTGTAAACAACTCAGGTTGTGCCAAAGCTGCAAACGCGTTCCGGGAAAAATTTTATCAACTTCATCAAGGTGATTATACCGCCAAAATCGTTGATTTAGGTAATATACAGCGAGGTCATTCTGTGGGAGATACGTACGCTGCAGTCAAATCCGTTGTATCAGAATTGATTAAAATGGGTATAATGCCGGTAATTATCGGCGGCGGGCAAGATCTGACCTATGCTCAATACCTGGCTTATGAAAATTTAGAGCAACGTGTAGATTTAGTTGTGGTTGATCCTGCCTTCGATTTACAGGAAGATTCAATAGACGTAAGCAATACTACTTCTAAGTCCTATTTGAATAAAATCATGCTGCATGAGCCTAATTACCTGTTTAATTTCAGCAACGTAGGTTATCAATCTTATTTTGTTAACCGTGAAAGCCTTCGTGTATTTGATAAACTTTTGTTTGATGTATATCGTTTAGGTACTTTTTCAGGCAAGATTGATCAGGCTGAGCCAGTATTGCGAAATGCAGATATGATCAGCTTTGATATAGGCGCTATCCGTTCATCCGATGCCTTTGCTAATCGTAATGCCGGTCCTAACGGATTTTACGGTGAAGAAGCCTGTCAGATTTGTAGATATGCCGGTATGAGCGATAAGTTAACTTCAATGGGATTTTATGAATACAATCCGGAGTTGGATAAAAATGGACAAACCGCAATATTGCTTTCACAAATGGTATGGTATTTTATTGATGGATATTATGGACGTAAAAAAGACTTCCCATTACAACCTAAATCGGCCTATATTATTTACCGTACCTCCCTAGTTGCCGATGAGCACGAAGTGGTATTTGTAAAAAGTAAGAAATCAGACCGGTGGTGGATGCAGGTGCCATATCCAAATACCAAGTCTGTTAATGAGCGATATCATATGGTTCCTTGCCGTTACGAAGATTATCAAACTGCAAATGATGGGGAATTGCCGGATTTATGGTGGAAGACCTATCAGAAGCTAATTTAAGCTGATGAAACCCTATCCATCATGCTAATCCGCCTTCTAAACCAGATCACCGACCGGTTTATGTGGAGTTGGCCTATTGAAATCGTAATTTAACCCTTGCTTCCTGTTCAGTTTTTATCATTCGCTTTCGCGAATTTCTAAAAAAAATCGACAAAGGTCGGCATTGATAAAAAATCAATGACATAAAAATTTCAAAGAACGAATCAATCCAAAACCAGATGCAAAGATTCAGGCTTTTTTGGCAGCAAACAAATTTTGAGAAGAATTGATCGGTGGTGACACACATTGATAGCTAATGACTCGTTTTGATCGCTTGTGATATGGATTGATAGTCCGTTAATGTTAAAACCGCCAAAAGACGGCAAACCAATGAAGGTATAATGAACGTTGTACGGCCATTATACGGCTGCGTGTAAAGCCAGTTACCCACGAGGTATCCGGCGGTTCTACACCGGGTTAAAAAACTGAGACCGATCAATTCCTCTCATCATCCGTTTAAAGACTGTCAGCTACCGTTCTGAAGCTAGCAGCAGACGGATCCCACTTATCAATCTGTTGCAATTCATATCACCGGCTATCAATTCGTATCAAGGCTTGAAAAGCCAAAAATGCCGCTTTATGTTTGCATCAATAAATCTAAAACCCAATTTAAAAACAATAACTTAAATTATAAAAATTATGAATTACTTAAATTATGAATCACTTTATAAAACAAAAAAATGCGACAACAAGATTTTACAACAAAGATCGCCCAACCATGAACACAAGCGGCCTTTGCAATCATTGGGACAAATATATCGGCTTCTTCAGTGGATAAAAAATCCTTTCCGAAATCGGATAACAGAAATGCAAAATAGTGAACAACAGCAAAATTAAACTGCATTTTTATCAACAGAAGTTAAACAAACAGGTTACCGGCTAATAGAAATAGATACTGGGTCTGGACTCCGTCGTAGCTGGTCCATACCTTGCTCTACATGAGTAGGGGGTGCGCGGGCAATGACTAGGGGGTGTGTCCGCTGAAAACGGCATTTCAGCGGACTCATCCCCCACGCACTACCCACGGAATCCCTTTTAACCTAAAACAAGGTACGTCCATGTCCCGACCAATGTCTTTATCAATTATCCAATTAAGTCTAATACAATCTTGAGAAAGATTGTCGTAAATGTGAGGGCGGTTTAAGAGGAGGTTGGTTATAATCAAGTGTTTGTTTTTTTTTATTTGTATTTTTGAACCTCACTACTTTTTATATTGTTATAAATTTGAAAAGCAGCGTAGTCAAGATAAATAGAACAACATTCATTATGAAACCCAAGTTCATTCTCAGTTCCCTTTTTTTATGTTGGTCAGTCCTGACCTTCGCAAGTCCAGTAGAAAACCCTCAAAATAAGAAAGCAATGAAATACGTCCTTGTTATCCACGGAGGAGCGGGCACGATCTTGAAAGAAGAACATGACTGCTGAAAAAGAAACTGCTTACATAGCAGTCTTGACTGAAGCGTTGCAGGCCGGTTATGATGCCTTGCAAGTTGGTAAATCAAGTTTGGAAGCGGTTGAAAGCACCATTCATATCATGGAAGAATCACCGCTGTTCAATGCAGGCAAAGGTGCTGTGTTTACCCATGATGGTCGTAACGAACTTGACGCCTCCATCATGGACGGTGGAACCTTGGCGGCTGGTGCTGTAGCCGGAGTTACTACAATTCGTAGCCCCATCAGCGCAGCAAAAGCCGTGATGGAGAAATCAGAACACGTCGTGATGGTTGGAACCGGGGCAGAACAGTTTGCCAAAGAAGCAGGTCTGGAGATTGTAGACCCGACATTCTTTTGGACACAAGATCGATGGAACGGATTACAACGCATTCTACAAGAAGATTCAATGAAGACAGCGCTGGATCATGATGATAAAACAGCGAAATTGGGCGTTGAAAACCGCGATCACAAATTTGGAACGGTCGGTTGCGTCGCACTCGATAGGAACGGCAACCTTGCCGCTGGAACTTCGACTGGCGGAATGACCAATAAGAAATATGGGCGAGTAGGGGATTCACCCATTATTGGGGCGGGTACCTACGCTAATAATAAAACGGCCGCTATTTCCTGCACCGGTTGGGGGGAGTTCTTTATTCGTAATGTCGTCGCCTACGATCTATCCGCTTTAATGGAATACAAAGGACTCACTATAGGCGAAGCTGGACAAGCCGTTGTTGACAAGGTAGACGCAATGGGAGGCGATGGTGGGTTAATTGCCTTAGATGCCCAGGGAAATGTGACCATGCCTTTCAATACAGCCGGAATGTACAGAGGCACGGTCAGTGAGGAAGGCAAAATTACCGTAGAGATTTATAAATAGTAACCGAACGATGCCACCATCCCATTTACAACCCATGCATTCTTCAAGATCACCCTTCGTTTGGATACAACGATTTATGTAAAATATGTTATTATATTTACTTAGTTGTTTTTCCAATTTAATGCTTAACCAATTATGCCTCAAGTTAAAAGAATTGCCTGGTTTATTATTTTTATAAGCGTATTAGCAGGATGTAAAAAAGATCGTTCTGATAAACCTGTTTCTCAAAGTAGCGAAAAGGAATTCGCTAGTTTTAAAATAGAGGCTGCTCTCAATAAAGATTTTATAAAAGTGGATATTGAGGGACTAATTGATGAAGAAAAAATAAATCTGAGCATTCCCGCTGGAACGAACTTAGCAAAGCTTATCGCTAGTTTTACTTTCAAAGGCGAAAAAGTACTTGTAAAGGGAGTGGAACAGCAATCGGCTAAAACTTCGAATGATTTTTCAGGTCCCTTAGAGTATGTTATTGAAGCTGAGGATGGGAGTAAGCGCAGTTATTCAATTGTAGTTGAAGAGAAAGAAAGTCCTGAATTAAAGGAGGGTATTCCTCATATATATATTGTGACGGAGGGTGCTGCTGAGATTCAACGAGATTATTTGAAAGGCACAATAAAGATTGATGGAAAAGGTGTTTATGAAAATATCGAAGCGGCTACGCGTATAAAGGGCAGGGGAAATTCTACCTGGCAATATCCGAAAAAGCCCTATAAAATAAAGTTAGACAGCAAAGCTTCTATATTAGGTTTAAAAGAAGCGAAAGAATGGGTTTTATTGGCTAATTACCTGGATGAGACGCTGATGCTTAATGCTGTAGCGATGAAGATTGGGCAGTTACTTGAATTTCCATATGCTAATACCATGATTCCGATTGACTTAACTGTTAATGGGGTTTATAGAGGTAGCTATAACCTGACAGAGCAGGTGGAAGTTGGAAAAAACAGGGTAAATATTGAGGATGGAGGTGTGCTTCTTGAATTGGATACATACTTTGATGAGGAGTTTAAGTTTAAATCAAATTCCTATGATTTACCCGTTATGGTTAAATATCCTGAATTGGAGGAGTATTCACAAACTGAAGCAAAAGCCGAATTAAGTAAAATAAAGAATGAGTTTAATGTAATGGAACAGGCCATTTCAGCTACTTCCTTTCCGAATAACAATTACCTGGATTATATTGATGCTGATGCCTTGGTTGCTTATTTGCTCGTGTATAATTTAACAGATAATGAAGAAATCAATCATCCGAAGAGTACGTATCTACATAAACCGAAAGATGGGAAGTATATAATGGGGCCTTTATGGGACTTTGATTGGGCATATAGCTATGAGCAACAGAATATATATTTTATTTCTGCTTCCCGTCCTCTTTTTTGGCAAGACAGACCTTCCAGCGGGAATCTGTTTTTTACCCGCTTTCTCAAAGATCCAAAAATTAAAGCATTATATAAGCAAAAGTGGATTGACTTTAAAAATCAGAGCTTTCCGGACCTTTTGACTTATATTGATGAATATTCAGGATTGATAACGGAGTCAAAGAAAAAAGATTATTCGCTTTGGAGAACAGGAACTGACTTTAAAGAAGATGTAAAAAAGTTAAGAAGCTGGATGATTGAACGAGCGAATTATATAGATTCTTATGTGGCTTCTTTTTAAATTCAAAAAAGAAAGCGATTATGAATATTTCCATAATCGCTTTCTTTGAATTTAAAATGTTATTATCTGCGTCCTGGAAGGTAGATCTGGAAACCAACCATTAATCCTAAACCGCCCTGAGTACCTGAAGCAGAAGCTCCTGATAAGTCATTATATCCTGCCAATGCTTCTAGAGCGACTGTTCTTGTAATAAAGTGTGAATAGCCTAAACCTGCTCCGAAACCAAAGTTGACATCATCGCCACCTCGGCTTCCGGCAATTCCTGCTTTTGCCTCTGCAAAGAATCTATTGCTTGCTGATGCACCTTCTGGGAAGTAATATCTCGCAAAAGGTAATAGCCCATAACTAAATGGGTTGTCGCCTTCTTTAATAGTTTGATAGTTGGCGATAAGTTTTAGGCCTATTGCAATGCCATCGCTAACAAAATAACCAGCGCCTGGTTCCAATGAGATATTAAATACCTCCGAATCAAAGTCATAGCCTAAGGAGCCTATTCCGCCTCCTACCATCCAGTTACCTTTTTGAATTGGCGCAGTGCCAACATCAGAACTCATTTGTGGAGTAGTTTCTATTTGAGCAAATGCTGTAGAACCCACAAATAATAACACAAGTGTAGATAAAAATAAATGTTTCATAGTTGTAAATTTTAAATGTATATTTTTTAAAATTATATGCATAAACCATGCCATCAGAATTCTCTTATGTAATTAATATGGTAATTAAGTGCTTTTCTAGTCAATTAAAACTCTTCATTACCCATGAAGAAATTGAATTGGAAATGAATTGGCTATTTCTTGGAAATCAACACAAATCCTGAAAAATTAGGTAGGTAAACCGGGTTCTTTTTACTTTCCGTAAGATTAAGCGAAATGCTTTGCACACGAATCTCAACATCATAATGGTTATTGCCAGCTTGTAATGTCATCCATTCTGCCGGAACAATAGCATTATTATGATCCGCGTAGGTTATCTCGCTATTTTTAGTTGTACTTTTTGAGGACTCATACCGTTTTATAAGTCCCTTTTGAAAATTATTTATATCAAAAAAAACACTATCTGTTTCGCCAATTTTTATAACCAGGAATTGATTGTTTTTGCTGAAGGTCTCAATTTTTCCAATCGGAGACTTGAATTCTTCTATAAGATTGCCATGCTCAATCCAAAAAGCATACTGAAATTCGGTATTTGAAATTCCTTTTTCCTGGTTTACAAAGTTAATATATTGAATGTTACCCGAATAGGTAGTTGGATCAATCGCTAAAAAAGAAAATGCAGTATCTCTTAAATGGCTTTTTAGAAAGTAGGTGTTTTTTCGAAGAGAATCATTTGCCAGCGCTTGATGCTGGATTTCACTTAGGTTTTTATTGGTAAATTCTTGTAGGGAAGGCAAGCCATGATAATCAACAAGATAGTTGACGATGGATGCTTTTTCCGATTGTGCTAGCTGATCATTCTTGGGCATGTATATGCGAAGCCGTGACTGCTGTGATTTTTTTGACAGATTAGCCGCACTTTGAGGCCCATAAGTTGCGAGAATGATTAATATAAATAGGCTAATCGGGATTAATTGGATTCTTGGTGATTTATTGCTAATAAAGTAAATTGTAATTCCCGAAAGCCAGATCGCTAAAAGTATAATAAAATAGCGCAGCTCGGTTAATCCATAGTCAGCTGTACGAACCCAAATAGCAACGAAGAGTAGAACAAGTAAAGGTATCATTAACCAGAAAAAAAGCTTGGAAAATTGCCGCATCCATTCATTTCCAGACTCCTTGCTGATTGGATAAATAAGAAGATAAGAAAGTATTCCAAAAACAGCATATCCTAAAATCAGGATAGAAACCATACCATCTGGTAGCTGTGCGTTAACTGCTATTTTTAATTCATAAACTACTAAAATTGCAAAGTAGATGGTTAAAAGAGGTATTAAAACGTATTGGGTAAAAATTTTTAATACTTTCGGATAGCTGTTGTTGAGGTTAGAATCAGCAAACCTAGATTCATCAGTATTTATATAAGGGTCTTTTATGTTATCCGGAATTCCAGCTAAAAAAAAGATACTGTTGAAACCGATAGCCAGAATTATAAAAAGTTTAAAGTAGCTATCACCTTGAATCTGGTATTTAAATAAAACATCAATTGTTAAAAGCGCAACAGCCAGGCCGGCAAAGAGCACCATAGAAAATATAACGGCTGTAATGAAGCGCAGGAAGAGGGTCTTATTAAAATGCCAGAATTCGAGAACGTTGGTTGGGGAAGTATAAACACTAAAGGAAACCAATAAGTGTCCTGCGAGAATAAACAAAAATAAACGAAGTAAGTCTGCCTTAAAGAATTCCGGAGAAATAATAAAAAATAAAAGCGCACAAAAAAGTACAGTGATTAGTTGTAAAGCAAAATTTTTGGCCGCATTCCACCTATTATATTCCCCATAAAGATTGGATGCAAGGCTTAACGTAAATGCGAGATTACACAAAGCAATTAGTTTATAAAACTGATCGACATTTTGCATAGTTGAATTGTCGCTTATCCAAATCCATAGCGACATGGCTAAAAGTGCAATTATGGATTGTAAAGGGAAGCGGAAAAGCACATTCCTAAACTGTTGCCATAAACTAAATAGAGATGGAAGCCTAATCATAATTTAACTTTTGTAAATGTGAATTTAGTTCATTTTATTTATCTTTGGCAAAAAACATTAAACGCCGTTTGCAGCGGTATCAATGATATTATGAAAATAACGTACCAAACATTGCTGTATTATTGCTACAGCCCTATCGAAAATGCGGAAGAATTTGCCGCAGAACATTTAGAATTTTGTAAATCGTTAAATCTTGTCGGACGAATTATCGTTGCTGATGAAGGTCTGAATGGAACTGTTTCCGGCACGAAAGAGGCATGTGAAAAGTACATGGATGCAATTCATGGCGATGAACGCTTTGCTAAAACTGATTTCAAAGTTGATGATGTAGACGAACCATCTTTTATTAAAATGCATTGTCGTTATAAATCGGAAATTGTTCATTCAGGTTTGCGCGACCCAAAAGTAATCAACCCCAATCAACAAACTGGGGTGCACTTAGCTCCAGAAGAATTTTTGCAAATGAAAGATCGCGAAGATGTTGTTATTTTGGACGTTCGTTCTAATTATGAGCATAATCTTGGACGCTTTAAAAATGCAGTTACCTTGGATATTGAAAACTTCCGTGATTTTCCGGCTAAGATCAATGAACTCGCCAAGTTTAAGGATAAAAAAATCCTTACCTACTGCACAGGTGGTATTAAATGTGAAAAGGCTTCTGCTTTATTACTGAAAGAGGGTTTTTCAGAAGTTTATCAATTGCATGGTGGTATTATAAAATATGGCAAGGAAGTGAGTGGAAAAGACTTTGAAGGCCAATGCTACGTATTTGATAACCGGGTGGCCGTTGATGTAAATAAAGTGAACCCTACAGTCATTGCTACGTGTCGGAATTGTGGAACGCAAACAAATAAAATGATCAATTGTGCCAATCCTGAATGCAATGAGCATTTTACGCAATGTGATGCGTGCGGAGAAAAGCTGGAAGGATGTTGTTCAACAGAATGCCAATCTCATCCGCTTAAAAGAGTTTATGATGGTACAGGTTATTATGTAAAAGTTCCACAGGCGGTTAATGTAACTAAAAGAATTCTTCAGGAACCTTAATTCAAGCGTATAAAAAATAAAAGAAATAGGTATTTAATGCGTTTTTTGTAAATTTAAAAATGCAAAATATTTACAGCCTTTTATTCCTCCTTGTTAGTCCTTTTTTTGGCTATGGCCAAAAAGCTGATAGCCTGCACAATGCTTCCTTAGTCATTGACACACATAATGATGTGTTAATTTCATCTATCATGGAAGGAAAAGATATTACAAAGAATGTTCCGGGAGGGCATACTGATATTCCCCGGCTTTTTAAAGGTGGCGTAAATGGCCAATTCTTTTCTGTTTGGTGTGGGCCTGAATATGGAAAAGGGAAAGCTTTTGCATATGCCAATCGTCAGATTGATTCTTTAATGTCAATCATCCATCATAACCCTGATGAAATGATGCTGGCTACCTCAAAGGCTGATATCCTGAAGGCAGCCGGGCAGCATAAAATCGCAGCATTCATTGGTGTTGAAGGCGGACATATGATTGAAGATAACCTTACTTATGTAGATAGCCTTTACAAGAGAGGGGTGCGTTATTTGACATTGACATGGAATAATAGCACAAAATGGGCTACATCTGCATCGGATGAGAATAACCCGAAATTAAAATTAAAGCATGAAGGTTTAAGTGAATTCGGTAAGGAGCTTGTTCATCACATGAATGAGTTGGGAATGATGGTTGACCTGTCGCATGTTGGTCGGCAAACATTTTTTGATGCAATTGAAGCCAGTTCCAAACCGATTATTGTTTCTCATAGCAATGCGTACACCATTGCACCGGTTTCAAGAAATTTAAAGGATGATCAAATCAGAGCAGTGGCAAAAAACGGAGGTGTAATTTGTGTTAACTTCTACTCCGCATTTTTAGATGAAAATTTCAATAAAAAACGGGATCAATTGTTTTTCTCTACGGTTCCTGAAAATCAGCAGAAAGGCGTAAAAGGTGATAATCGCTTTTACAAGTTATCTGCCGGGGCAAAGGAGCAGCTACGCCCGCCTCTTTCTAAGGTAATTGATAATATTGATTATATCGTAAATCTTATTGGCGTTGACTACGTAGGTATCGGCGGGGACTTTGATGGGGTTGAGTCAACAGCCAAAGGTTTAGACGATGTTTCAAGCTATCCAGCTATTACAAAGGCTCTGATTGAAAGAGGTTATAATGAAAAAGATATACAAAAAATACTAGGGGCTAACGTATTAAGAGTACTGGAAGCGCAATAGTATTTTTTATTTCTATGCCATGTTGTGATAAACGGCCTGTACATCGTCGTCTTCTTCAATCTTATCAATTAGTTTCAGGACATCAGCAGCGTCTTCTTCAGATACTTCTGTGGTAGAAAGCGTAATACGTTCTAGTTTCGCGATAACCTCCAGGCCTTTTGATTCTAAAAGCTTTTGCATATTACCAAAATCTTCAAAAGAGGTTTGAATTACAACAATATCGTTGCCTTCTTCATCATCTTCAATATAAAGCTCTTCTAAACCTCCGTCAATTAATTCCAGTTCCAATTCTTCTAAATCCAGGTCTTCTGTCGCTTTAAAGCGAAACATCGATTTGCGTTGAAAAATAAAATCTAACGAACCGGTTTTTCCTAATGAACCACCGGCCTTTGTGAAGTAACTGCGCACATTCGCAACAGTTCGGTTAATATTATCAGTAGCAGTCTCGATTAAGACAGGAACACCGTGAGGACCATATCCTTCATAGATATGTTCTTCGTAGCTATTTGAGTCTTTTTCAGATGCTCTTTTGATTGCGGCCTCAATTCGGTCTTTGGGCATATTTACAGCCTTCGCATTCTGGATTGCTGTACGTAGGCGGGAATTTGTTTCAGGATGTGGGCCAGCATCCTTTACTGCCATTACAATTTCTTTCCCTAAACGGGTAAACTGCACTGCCATCTTTGCCCAGCGCTTAAATTTTCTTTCTTTTCTAAACTCGAATGCTCTTCCCATGGCGATAAAGTTAATATTTTATTGAATCTTTTTTATATTCGTTAGCATCTCTTTGGTCATTTCCGAAAGATCGTATTGCGGCTTCCAGTTCCAGTCTTCTTGTGCATACTGATCGTCTATTGAGCTCGGCCAGCTATCTGCAATAGCCTGACGAGAATCTTCTTCGGAATAGCTGAGTTCAAAATCAGGAATATGTTTCTGTATTTCTTTGCCCAACTCCGCTGGGGTGAAACTTAAACCGGTTAGATTATAGCTGGAGCGTATTCGAAGGTTTTCAGCAGGCGCGTCCATCAGTTGCAGAGTGCCTCGAATAGCGTCATCTATATATAGCATCGGCAATTTTGTGTCAGCAGTTAGAAAACTTTCATAGTTCCCTGTTTTTAATGCCTCATGAAATATATGGATTGCATAATCGGTTGTGCCACCACCCGGAGCAGCTTTCCAGCTAATTAAGCCAGGATAGCGTACACTTCTTACATCAAGTCCATATTTTAGAAAATAGTATTCGCACCAGCGTTCTCCAGCTAATTTACTAAATCCATAAACTGTATTTGGATCCATTGTGCAATATTGAGGTGTATGTTCCTTCGGTGAATGCGGGCCAAAAACAGCAATGGAGCTTGGCCAGAAAACTTTGGATACTTTATATTCTACGGCTAAATCAAGTACATATAGAAGTCCGTCCATATTTAACTCCCAGGCCTTTTTGGGAAATTGTTCTCCCGTTGCAGATAATAACGCAGCAAGCAAATATACCTGGGTTGGCCGGTGTTGTTTGAATAGATTATTGAGTGCTTCTTTGTCCAGTACATCCACTATTTTAAAATTTCCGTCAGGTGTCTGATCATTTGGAGTTCGAATATCTGTGGTTAAGACACTATCATCGCCATATTTTAAACGGAGAGCGGCAGCTAGCTCAATTCCAATTTGGCCATTGGAACCGAGAATTATAATACTTTCTTTCATTGCCGCAAATATATGCTTTTTGAAAATAAAATCGCGACCGCATTAGATTTTGCTTGCTAAGACACAGCTTTCTTTATATTTCTTAAAATTTCCTTCAGCGTCATAAATTTCAATAGATAAAAGATAAACACCTACAGGAAGTAATTCCTTTTTATCATCTTCTCCATTCCAAAAGATACGATCTTTTGTTCCAAGCCGGTGGTTGGTTACAAGATTGCGAATTTTTTTCCCTTCGCTATTGAATATAAAAATATTAGCCATTTTACCACCTTGATTGAAATTGAAATTAATTTCCAATTGCTCTTCCCTATCAGGATTGAAAATCTTTGAACTTAGAAAAATCGTTTGTGTTACTTTTTCTTTGTTTTCTAACTGCGAATTTTGATAACCAGGGGTTGCATAGCCCGCAGTTGCTGCTGCCGATATAAAGTTTCCGATTGAATTTGTTGGCTTACTGAAGCTTACACGCTCCAGCGAAACGCCCTTAGGATCTTTGATAAATACATCATGTAGACCAGCAGTATAATAGAGGCTGTCAATTGGTTTTTCATCGCTAAATAAAATCACTGCACCTTGTGAGTTTGTAAGTGTTGGAAATGATGCCATAGTATGGAGAGCCGTTTTGTCCGGGACGGAATAATGAGCCTGCACTATTTCTGAATCTAAGCTGAGAAGTTTATAAGTAAAAGGATAGATGAAAACAGTGGAACTGCTGATTGAATGTAGTTTGCTTCTTTTACCAGTTGAATTCATGGTAGCAAGTTGCAGGGAATTGAGATCAATTAGTCTGGTTGAATTATTATAGATCTCAACAAATTCAACACCTCCTTTTTGAGGGTCAGGAAGAATTTCACTGATAAGGATATCAGAAATCTCCAGGTCTCCATCGTCGACATCGGTATCCGGATTAATAATGGCCGTATTTTTACAACTCCAAAAAGTAAGGGAAAACACGATGAGCAGTAATACTTTCTTCATATCGGAATTACTCAAAAATCAGATTATTTTTAATCTAAAATGAGTATTCATAATCAAGATTGAAGAAAATATTAAAATTAGCTAATTTCAATAGTCCCGTCAAAAACGAATTTTGCAGGCCCTTCCAGAAAGATATTAGAAAACGATTCATTTTCGGATCGAAAGCGAATCATCAGATCGCCACCGAGTGCGCGAATAGGGGTATGAATTTCACCTGTTTGTTGATTATGTTTTGCCATAGCCAATGCAACTGCAGTAACTCCTGTGCCGCAGGCAAGGGTTTCGTCTTCTACTCCCCGTTCAAAAGTACGAACAAAATAACCCTGATTTTCTGGCATGGCAAAGTTAACATTGATCCCTTCTTCCCGGTACGTATCATTATTGCGAATGAAAGCGCCTTCATAACTTACATTTATTTTTTCCAGCTCGGACACAATCTTAACATAATGTGGGGATCCCGTATTAAGGACATATGCATCTTCATCAAGATCAATATGATCGACATCCTGCATCTTTAAAGAAATCCAATCACCTAAGTCATTGATGGTAGCACTATGCATGCCATCGACAGCTAAAAAATTGGTTGAAGAATTGATCACTCCTGATTTCTTAGCAAAAGCAACCATGCATCTTCCACCATTTCCGCACATACTGCCAAGCTTCCCATCAGCATTATAGTAAACCATTTCAAAATCAGCAATATCTGAGTTCTGCAACAGCATAAATCCATCGGCACCGATCCCGAATCTTCGATCACAAAGGTTCGCAATTTTCTGAGGGTTCGTTTCAGTAAATTGCATTTCCCGGTTGTCGATTATTATAAAATCATTTCCGGCACCTTGATACTTGAAGAATTTAAGTGAACTCATAGTTTTTATCATTAACAAAGTCAAAAATAAAATAAATAATTGACATGAGATTCATTATATAAATTGTCATAATAACCTCTTTAACATATTTTAACAGAAATGCGAAGCTTTCCGTTTGCATTAAGGAGCCGTAGGTGGTAAATTTGTATCTGTTCAAAATGGTCACTCATTTGGACAATTTATTTAAACAAAAATACTTGAATATTATGAATATGAAAAAAATCGGATTTACATTTTTAATCGCCATGTTAGGGGGACTCCTTGCAATTGGCGGTTATAAATTATTTGAAAACAAGCAAGCGGAAAATATGACTTTTGAAGAAAGTCAGAAAGTGTATTTCGCAAATAATCCTTTAAAAATAAATTCTTCAACGGGAAACCCTGACTTTACGCAAGCAAGTGCAGCAGTTGCGCCAGCAGTAGTTCATATTGTAACTACTTATGAGCCGAAAGCCAGCTCTCGCGGACAAGGACAGCAAAGCCCTTTCGATATGTTTGAAGAATTCTTTGGTACTCCAAGAGGTCGTCAACGACCAAGTCAGCCAAGCCGTGCTTCAGGTTCGGGAGTGATTATTTCTCCGGACGGATACATCGTGACGAATAACCACGTTGTAGAGGATGCCACGAAAATTGAGGTTAAGTTGACGGATAGACGTGTTTTAGAGGCTAAATTGATTGGTAGGGATCCTAATACCGACTTGGCTTTATTGAAAGTAACTTCCTCTTCACCCCTGCCGATCGTTAAATTAGGTGATTCGGATGCTGTCAATATAGGCGAATGGGTGTTAGCAGTTGGCTATCCCTTAGGACTGGAATCAACAGTAACAGCCGGTATTGTCAGTGCAAAAGGGCGTGCTTTAAATTTATTGGGTCAGGCAGAGCGTGAACAACAGTATTATGAAAACCCGGATGAAGTTCCTGTAAGTGCCGCTATTGAATCATTTATCCAAACCGATGCGGTTATTAATAAAGGAAATAGTGGGGGAGCATTGGTAAACGCAAATGGTGAATTAATCGGAATCAATTCTGCAATTATGTCTCCTAGTGGTTTTTACGCCGGATACGGTTTTGCTATCCCTGTAAACTTAGTTAAGAAGATTGCAGACGACTTTAAAGAATTTGGAGAAGTTAAACGCGGATTTATAGGAATCACGTTTAATGAGCTTAATCCGGAAATTGCAAAAGAATTAAAAGTTACTGAAACCAATGGATTGTATGTACAAGATGTGGTAACTGGTGGTGGTGCTGACAAAGCGGGAATTAAGAAAGGCGATGTTATTACACAAATTGACGATCGGGCAATAACTTCTTCTTCAATTTTACAAGAGCGGGTTGGGCGTATGAGTCCCGGCGATAAAGTTCAACTAACTTATAGAAGAGAAGGTAAAGAACGCAAAACAACGATTACTTTGCAAGATGCTAAATCGACATCGAAAACGAATTCTGATTCAGCAAGTAAGAGTACAACTCAACTCTACAATGACCTTGGAGCAGGGTTTAAAGCCTTGAGTCCGGCTCAGAAAAAGGAGTTGGGAATTAATTCCGGAATGGTAATTTCCGAAGTTAGAAAAGGTGGTTTATTTGATCAATATGGAGTTCCAAGAGGATTGATTATTACGAATATCAATGGAATGGGAATTAATAATGTTGATGAAATAGAGAAAGCCTTAGGGAAATCATCTACAATGATTAATATAAAAGGTTTTGCTCCTGACGGCGGACGGATGGAGTTAACTTTCCCGACGAAATAAATTTTAACTTGTCTGTATGTTGTGAAGTCGTGCCGGAAAAGGCACGACTTTTTTTATTGTTTAGATTAGAATTGTTCTAAATTGATTTATTTTTACCAAAACTTTAGCTAATTGGAATCAAATGGATAATTTTGCTTACCATAATTAAAAACAAGCCATAAAATGAGTCGTTTCAATCATTTATTTTCTTCCACGATCGGGAAGAAGCTAATCATGAGTTTGACAGGAATATTCTTAAGCCTATTCTTAATAGTCCATCTGATTGGTAATCTGCAATTATTTAAAAGTGACGGAGGTCTAGCATTTAATGAATATGCTTACTTTATGACCCATTTTGCACCTATCAAGGTTGTTTCTTATTTGTTGTATGCATCTATTGTTCTCCACGCACTGTATGCTTTGATTATTACGTATCGTAATAGAAAAGCAAGGCCGGTGGCTTATGCATCTTATAATGGTGCTGCGAATAGTAGTTGGAATTCCCGCAACATGGGTATATTGGGTACTGTTATTTTGATTTTTCTGGCGACACATATGAGTAACTTTTGGTATACATATCATTGGGGCGAGATTCCTCATGTAGAATATAGTACCAACATTCAAAATGGGGAGACTTCCTATCGTGAAATTCCGGCTTCGGAATTCCATGAATATGTAAACTATATTGAGGATGGGAATGAAATTCTTATTGCTAAGGATTTATATAAACAAGTGAACTTCGCATTTCAGAGTTGGTATTTAGTAGCATTTTATGTACTATCCATGTTGGCTTTAGGTTTTCACCTGGCACATGGGTTTAGATCAGCATTTCACACTTTAGGGTTTGATCATAATCGCTATGCACCACTTATTAAAGGAATAGGTTTCTGGATATTCGGTATATTAATACCCTTAGCATTTGCTGCTATGCCTTTATATTCCTTCTTTGTTATTAATAGTTAGCATCAATATGCTGAAAATAAAACATTAAAAATGATTTTAGATTCCAAAGTACCCGAAGGTCCATTAGCTGAAAAATGGACGAAACATAAGTTTAATCTTAAGTTGGTTAACCCATCGAATAAACGAAAATATACAATCATTGTTGTTGGAACCGGATTAGCAGGTGCGTCTGCAGCAGCTTCTTTAGCTGAATTGGGTTATAACGTTAAAACTTTCTGCTATCAGGATAGTCCGCGCAGAGCTCACTCAATTGCAGCGCAGGGGGGAATCAATGCTTCAAAAAACTATCCGAATGATGGTGACAGTGTCTACCGCTTATTTTATGATACAATCAAAGGAGGAGACTATCGTTCAAGGGAAGGTAATACGTACCGCTTAGCGGAAGTTTCAGCTAATATAATTGATCAGTGTGTGGCACAAGGCGTTCCTTTTGCCCGCGAATATGGTGGATTATTGGATAATCGTTCTTTTGGTGGAGCACAGGTATCCAGAACTTTTTACGCAAGAGGTCAAACTGGCCAACAACTGCTGTTGGGCGCATATTCTGCTTTAAATCGTCAGATTAAGAAAGGAACTGTGCAAGCTTTCACACGTCACGAAATGCTTGATTTAGTTACAATTGATGGGCAGGCACGTGGTATTATAACGCGTGATTTGGTTAGCGGTGCTATAGAGTCACATGCTGCACATGCTGTATTATTGTGTACAGGTGGGTATGGAAACGTATTTTTTCTGTCAACCAATGCAATGGGTTGTAATGTTACAGCAGCATGGAGAGCCCACAAACGCGGTGCTTTCTTTGCAAATCCATGTTATACACAAATTCACCCTACTTGTATTCCGGTTACAGGAGATCACCAGTCAAAGCTGACGTTAATGTCAGAGTCTTTAAGAAATGACGGACGGGTTTGGGTTCCCAAGACTGTTGAAATGGCACAGCGCCTACGGAAAGGTGAAATTAAAGTAAATGATATTAAAGAAGAGGATAGAGATTATTATTTGGAACGTAAATATCCTTCTTTTGGTAACTTGGTACCTCGTGATGTTGCTTCCAGGAATGCAAAGGAAATGGTGGACGAAGGCAGAGGGGTTGGTAAATCAGGAGTAGCTGTATATTTAGACTTTAAAGAAGCTATTGAGCGACTTGGAGAGGATGCTGTTCGTGCTAAATATGGAAATCTATTTGATATGTACTTACAGATCACCGATGAGAATCCATACAAACAGCCGATGCGGATCTATCCAGCGGTTCACTATACCATGGGTGGGTTATGGGTTGACTATAATTTAATGACGACTGTTCCCGGCTTATATGCTTTAGGAGAATGTAATTTTTCTGATCACGGTGCAAATCGGTTGGGAGCATCTGCTTTAATGCAGGGCTTGGCTGATGGTTATTTCGTAATTCCTTATACAGTAGGAGATTATTTAGCAGGTTTAGGTTTTGATCCGGTAGACAGTAAGCACCCTAATTTTGAAAAAACGCGTGCTGAAGTGGAGCAAAAAGTTAATACTTTGTTAAACCTCAAAGGTAACCAGACCGTTGATGATGTTCACAAAAAACTGGGACATGTATTATGGGAATACTGTGGTATGGCCCGTTCTGCAGAAGGTTTGACCAAGGCGAAGGGAATGATTCAAGAGCTGAGAAAGGAATTCTGGGAAGATGTAACAGTGCTGGGTGAAAATGAAGAGTTAAATCAATCACTTGAAAAAGCAGGTCGAGTTGCTGATTTCCTTGAACTTGCAGAATTAATGGTTGATGATGCCTTAAATAGAAGTGAATCTTGTGGAGGTCACTTCCGTGTTGAGAGCCAGACTGAAGAGGGTGAAGCAAAACGAAAGGATGATGAATTCTCTTATGTTGCAGCATGGCAGTATCATGAAAATGGTCCGGAAGAATTGCATAAAGAGGAGTTGAATTTTGAAAACGTTGTATTGACTCAACGTAGTTATAAATAGATGATGAATCTCAAATCTATAAGAAAATGAGTGGAAATATGAATTTAACGCTTAAAGTTTGGCGTCAGAAAAACGAAAATACTCGTGGTAAGTTCCATACTTATGAAGCTAAGGATATATCAGAAGACATGTCTTTTCTTGAAATGCTTGATGTAGTAAATGATGAGCTAACTCGTAAAGGAGAAGACCCCATATATTTTGATCATGATTGTCGTGAAGGTATTTGCGGAATGTGTTCGCTACATATAAATGGCCGACCGCATGGTCCCAAAGAATTAGTGACTACGTGCCAGCTTCATATGCGAAGCTTTCATGATGGTCAAACAATCGTTATTGAACCATGGCGTGCTGCGGCCTTTCCAGTGTTAAAGGATTTAGCTGTCGACCGGAGTGCTTTTGAGCGTATTCAGCAAGCTGGAGGTTATGTTTCAGTAAATACAGGCGGTGTTCCGGATGCAAATATCATCCCGATTCCTAAAATTAAATCAGATGAAGCATTTAATTCAGCAACCTGTATCGGATGTGGCGCCTGTGTCGCAGCATGTAAGAATTCATCTGCGATGCTATTTGTAGGAGCCAAAGTTTCTCAATTCGCACTATTGCCACAAGGGCAGGCTGAACGTGTTGAAAGAGCGCAAGCCATGGTGGATCAAATGGATAAAGAAGGATTTGGCTCTTGTACCCTTACAGGTGCTTGTGAGGCTGAATGTCCTGTAGGAATTAAATTGACAAATATCGCCCGTTTGAACAGAGAGTACTTAGGTGCAAAAATTATTAAGCAAGAAGAAATTCACTAGGTAGGAATTAATCTCTATAAAAAAAGGACTGATCATTACTATATGATCAGTCCTTTTTTATGGTATAAGGAAAGGACTGATCATTACTATATGATCAGTCCTTTTTTATGGTATAAGGCAAAGCGTTATTTTAAAATAAGCTGCTTATTACTTGTATTATATTAAAGTTTGGTATTCGGATAAAGGAAGCATGCAAAGTTGTTTCATTTTCAATTACGCTTGAATCAGAATGAACTAAGAGAATGGCAAGAGCTATAAATATTGGAATTAAAAGCAGCAGATAAGGTGAAATATTCAAAACTAATCTTTTCATGGCATTTCTTGGTTTTTTTCTGAATTTACAAAGTAACAATAACAAATTGGTAATCTGAAATTTATTATACCTTTTTATTTATTAACACTTAGGCCCTTTCTTCCCAGATCTTTGCTATCATTATAATTGTTAAAACTGCTTTTTGCATATCCTGTATTGAAACCCATTCTTGTTTTCCATGAAAAGCATGTTCTCCGGCAAAAACGTTCGGACAGGGTAAGCCCATAAACGATAGTCTGGAACCATCCGTGCCTCCGCGAATGCTACGGAGTATGGGCTCAATTTCTAATCTTTTCATGGCTTCTATTCCGATTTCCGTAACTTCCGGATATTCTTTAAGAACATTTTTCATATTTCGATATTGCTCCTTTACAATAAATTTATAGGCGCATCCGGAATGTTTAGTAATGACTTTTTTAGTTATCTCTTCTAAGGCTTGTTCATGATCTCTTAATTTATCATCGTTAAAATCACGAACAATAAATTGAATCATGGCTTCTTCCACTGTTCCTTGTATAGCAACCGGATGCAAAAAGCCTTCGCGTGCAGATGTCGTTTCAGGAGATAGCCGATCTTTCGGTAGTGCCTCCAGTAGTTCTGCGGCTACTTTTACTGCATTGATCATGGTTCCTTTGGCAAAGCCTGGATGAACACTGATACCCTGAATAACAATGGTAACAGCATCCGCTGAAAACGTTTCATTTTCAATAGAACCTAAGGTCTCGCCGTCAACAGTATAACCGAAATCAGCAGCAAGCTTATCCATATCAAGCTTTTCTACTCCTCTGCCAACTTCTTCATCGGGAGTAAAGAGAATTCGGATGTCTCCATGTTTGATTTCCGGATGTTTGATTAAAAGTTCTATTGCATCGATAACCTCTGCAACTCCTGCCTTGTTATCTGCACCTAATAAAGTAGTTCCACTAGCAGTAATAATATCATTTCCATGCTGTTTTGAAAGATCAGGATGTGCGCTTTCTTTCAGGATCTGAGTAGGGTCATCGGGCAAAATCAGATCCTGGCCCTGATAATTTTTATGAACTATAGGTTTGACATTCAAACCGCTACAGTCAGGAGATGTGTCCATATGCGCACAAAAGCAGATCACAGGTACTTTCTTATCCGAATTGGAGGGAAGGGTTGCATATACATATCCATGCTCGTCAAGGTGAGCATCAGAAACTCCCATTTCAAGTAATTGCTTTACTAATATTTTAGCTAAATCTTTCTGTTTTTCAGTTGAAGGGAAGCTATCAGACTCAGGATCAGATTGGGTATCTATTTGAACGTATTGTAGAAAACGTTCGGAGACTTTAAATTCTTCGTTCTTAATTTGGAGACTATTCATCGTGTTAATAATATGTCACAAAAAACCCACGCTTTTGGCGTGGGTTTTAATTTTTATGAATTTACTGATTCATTTGCGTATTCTTCATCAACTAAGATCCGGCCGCAATGCTCACATACAATGATTTTCTTGCGTTGGCGGATATCAAGCTGTCTTTGAGGTGGAATTTGGTTAAAGCAACCTGAGCAAGAATCGCGATCAATGGTTACTACCGCTAATCCGTTTTTAGAATTCTTGCGTAAGCGTTGGTAAGCAATCAACAAGCGCTCATCTATTTTTTTCTCAGCTTTTTCAGCCTTGTTTAATAGAGCCTGCTCGTCTTTTTCTGTTTCACCGGTAATATTGGCTAGCTCTTCTTGTTTTACAACTAAATCTTTTTTACGTTCAACGAGGTCTTCCTGAGCTTTCTCGTATTTAACAGTTTTCGTGGTGATTTCATATTCAATTTCACGAATCTTTTTCTCAAGAACCTGTATCTCTAACCCTTGAATTTCGACTTCCTTTGTAATGGCATCATATTCACGGTTATTCTTTACATCATTCAGTTGAGTTTCATACTTTTTAATAGCAGTTTGAGCGTCTTTAATCTGATTTTTACGATTAACGATCGTATCTTCCAAACCATCTAGTTCGGTTCTTATCTTTTCAATGCGGGTTTCGAGGCCTGCCACTTCGTCTTCCAGATCAGCTACTTCAATAGGAAGTTCACCACGAACTTGATGAATTTTATCTAATTGTGTATGAATGGTTTGCAGGTTCCACAATGCTTGTAATTTCTGCTCTACAGTTTTTTCCATCAAAAGTAATATTTTACGGGGTTTGTATTCTCAATTGTTATTCGGATTGCAAAGTTAGGAAATTTATTTTGAATTTTTTCTAACAATAAATGTTGGGTAAATTGCTCACTTTCAAAATGTCCGATATCAGCAATCATTATTTTTTTTTCGGTATCAAAAAACTCATGGTACTTAAAATCAGATGAAATAAATGCATCGGCGCCTGCATGGATAGCCTGTTTTAATAAAAAGCTTCCGGCCCCTCCACATACCGCAATTCGGTGAATGGGTTTATCAAGTTCCTGTGTATGCCGAATAACCGAAACTTGCATTTTATCTTTTAGAAAACTAAGAAAATCGCGAGATGAAAGAGGCTCTTTTAAATTTCCGAGCATTCCAGCCCCTACTTCCTGGTATGCATTTGAAAGCGGGTAAATATCATAAGCTACTTCTTCATAAGGATGGTTTTCGAACATTGCAATTAATATTCTTCGTTCTAACGTAATAGGATAGATTATTTCAATGGCTATTTCCTGTACTTCTTCCCGAAAGCCGATCGTACCCAAGGCAGGGTTTGCTTTATCTTTTGGTAAGAAAGTGCCTGTTCCCTTAACATTAAAACTACATTCAGAATAGTTTCCTATATTTCCTGCTCCAGCGGTAAACAATGCATCCCTTAGTTTAAAAGCGTGTGTTTCCGGAACGAAAACCCTCAGCTTTTTAAGAACTTGATTTTTAGGTGATAGAATTACCGGGTTATCGATACCCAATCTTTCCATTATTCTTTTATTTACACCAAATTGTATATTATCGAGGTTCGTATGAATGGCATAAAGGGCAATATTATGTTTAATAGCCTTGGAAATAACTCGTTCTACGTAATTCGCTTCATTGAAGCGCTTCATTCCTTTAAATACAATGGGATGGTGAGAAATGATCAAATTGCATCCCGATCGTATAGCTTCTTCCACGACGGCTTCAGTGCAGTCAAGTGAAATGATTGCTTTTGTAATCTCTTGAGATGATTTTCCAACAATTAAACCAGAATTGTCATAGTCTTCTTGCCATGCGAGCGGAGCAAAGGATTCAAGGAAAGAAGTTATTTCAGATAATCTCATGTTCTTTCTGTTCTTTTTTTTGTGCTAAAAAGCGATTGTGTTCTTTTAGTAATACTCTGAAATTATCGATTTTTATCCAATAACGTATGAAATATATAATAGAAAATATAGCTGCAATCATTGAAAATCCCTGAAAAAGTGGAAGGTTCGCTAAAGCAGTTGAAATTGAATAGATGCTCCCGGTTTTCTTTCCAGGATCTTCTTCCTCTGGAATCTTGCGGTCGTAGAATTCATTTGTCAGGGAGTCTGCCATTCTGGATGCAATTACAAAATTCCAATAGATGCTAAAGAGTGGAATTAATGCCAACCAAGCCATTGTAGGTTTCATGCATCTGTTGTCTTCAGATATAAGGTCAAGTGTTTTTTTAAGAGTGTTGCAATAAAAAGCCCGGATGGTATAGCTTGCAATAGCAGCTATGCCCAGAGCCCAGATCATATCTTCTGTGAACGTTATTCCATTAAATTCCATTGCTACGAAATTACGTTAAAAAGCTAACATAAGAAACGGATGTCTATTAATTAAACAATAAAATGGTTATACTTGTTTACACTTAATAATTAAGAAAATTAAAAAAGGGAATCAAAATACTGTACAAGAAGCCACATGGCTTGATGAGTTTTATAAAACGGGCAATCTGGAGGTTTTAGGGAAGCTTTATGAGCCCTATATGTTTTTAATTTTTGGTCTTTGTCTAAAGTATCTAAAAGACACGCCAAAAAGCGAGGATGCCGTCATGCAGATATTTGAATCCTTAATTAAAAAATTAAGAGTTCATAAAGTTGATAATTTTAAGTCCTGGCTCTATACAGTTGCTAGAAATCATTGTTTAATGCAGCTAAGATCTGAGGGAAAGAACGCAGAGATTTCATTTGATGAAAGTTTTGTGGAAAATGATCTGTTTTTGCATCAAGATACTGATGAAACAAATCAAGAGGAATTGCTTCAGCAAATGGAACAATGCATTGAACAATTAAACGATGAGCAAAAGGTATGTGTCCGCTTATTTTATCTTGAAGAAAAGTGCTATAAAGAAATTGCCGAGATAACTGCTTATACGATGAATCAAGTGAAAAGTTATATTCAGAATGGAAAGCGGAATTTGAAAATATGTATGGATAAAAATTTATGAGTAAACAATACGATATACTTTATATTCAACAATATCTTGAGGGAAAATTGAGCGCCCGTGAGATGCATACATTGGAGCGGGATGCTTTAGAAGATGATATGCTTCAGGATGCGATTGAAGGTTTCCGGTTATCCAACGTTAACCATCGGCAGCTAAGTTTGCTCCAGCAGCGTTTAGAGGAACGGGTTGAGGCGCACCATGCCGAAAAAAATAGGTTTTATTTCACTGGGCAACGACTTGCTATCGCTAGTGTGGCAGGTGTAATGATGATTGTTGTTGGCGTGTTGTTCTGGATGATGAATACCCAACGGAATGAAAGTCAAGCTGCTAAAAACGAACAGAGCGAAGTGGTAGTTCATTTACAAAATAAAGTGCATGTTACTCTTCTCAGTGGTTCTGCAATACCGAAAGAAGGATGGAATAGCTATCAGGATTATCTGAGTGTAAATGGGTCACAAATAGCGGTAGGAGAAGAAATTCATTTGTCTTTTGAAGTGATAAAAAGCCGTCCACAAAATATCGAGGTGCTTTCTTCGGATAGCAGCGAAGCTGCTACTAAACTCATTGAGCTGCTTCAGAAAGGACCATCCTGGAATGGAGAAGCTGGTGAGATTTTAATCAATTTTTAGGCTATTTTTTTTCAAGGGTAAATCCAAAGGTAGTGCCAAGCCCTTCTTTACTTCTAACCGATATGGTTTGTTGGTGAGCTTCAAGAATATGTTTGACAATTGATAGGCCCAAACCTGAACCTCCAATCTCCCGTGCTCTGCTTTTTTCTGTTCTGAAAAACCGTTCAAAGATTCGCGGCAAGTATTTTTCTTCAATTCCGATACCGTTATCAGCGACTTCAACTAATACCTGATCATGAAGTTCAAATATACGAATGGATGTTCTTCCATTTTCTTTCCCATATTTTATGGAGTTAGAAATAAGGTTTACTAATACCTGACGAATCTTCTCCCGATCAGCAAACACCATTGAGTGCCCTTTTGGTTTATCCTTAAAAGTCAGTGTAATCTTATGTTTTTGTGCCTTTAGTTCTAAAGATTCCAAAACTTCATTAATTAGCAGCAAGATATCAAACTGTTGAAAATTAATAGAAAGCTCTCCGCTTTCCAATTTTGAGATTTCATCAATGTCTTTGATCAGATAACTTAATCTATCAAGGTTGTTCGCTGCTTTATTTAAAAAGTTATTGGCTAAAATAGGGTCTTCTTCAATCAGGCCGTCTTGTAGCGCATCAATATAACCTTGAATTGCAAAAAGCGGAGTTTTAAATTCATGGGATATGTTTGAAAGAAATTCGCGACGAAATTTTTCTTGATTTTTAAGGGTATCAATTTCTTTTTTCTTATCAATTGCCCATTCTTGTACTTCTTTTTGAACATCTGCTATGGGGTCTCTGCTTACTTGTTCAGCGAATGTGTCTTTTAAGTCTTTTCCTAATTTTAGATGATGTATGAGTTTATAAATGATTTTTATCTTGTTATAAATATAACGTTCCATTAAAAAATAGAACACTGCAAAACTGATAACTAAGGATGAGAAGAAGGTTATAATTAGAAATAAAACATCGCGTTGAAAATAGAAATTCATCAGTGCAATAGCCAGCGAAACTAGTAATGCACTTAAAATAATTAAGGATCTAAATTTCATTGGCAGGTATTCCTGTATCGACTGGCTCTGACGTATAAAATTCTCCTAGAACTGTAATTCCACCTTTAACCTTATCACCAAGTTTCACATTGACTTTTGTTCCCAACGGCAGAAAAACGTCTACCCTGGATCCAAATTTGATAAAACCAAACTCCTCTCCCTGCACAACGGGTTTATCTTCCTTAACGTACCAAACAATACGCCGTGCCAATGCGCCGGCGATTTGTCTAAACAAAATTTCAACACCACTGCCTTCTACGACAATTGTCGTGCGCTCATTTAGAGTAGATGATTTTGGATTCCATGCCATTAGATATTTTCCCGGATGGTATTTGAAATATTTAATAACGCCGGAAATAGGACTGCGGTTACTATGAATATTTACCGGCGACATAAATACAGAAATTTGAAGTCTTTTCTCGTTGAAATATTCCGTTTCTTGCGTTTCTTCAATAACGACTACTTTGCCATCAGCAGGACTTAATATATGTAATTCATTTTGGTTAATTAAACGTCGCGGACTTCGAAAAAATTGAAGAACCGTAATGAAAAGAAAAGCTGATACGATATAAGCTCCCCAGGTTAGTGTGCTATTGTCGGCTGCATAGTAGTGAACCACTGCATTCAGCACAAATATAAATAAAACACAAATGGCTATGGATGTATATCCTTCCTTATGAATGGTCATGTTGTATATTTTGGACAAAGATAATAATAAGCTGAATTACTTACTCTACATGTTCTTTATAAATGTCTTTTAAGTTCCTCCCCAGGCCGTTAAAATCCATTCCGTAACCTACTACAAATTCGTCTGGTATTTCAAAGCCAACATAAGCAATATTATCAAATTGCTGTTGTAATTTTTTAGGTTTTAATAATAGCGTACAAATGGAGATGGAGGCTGGATACTTTTCTTTTATTCGCTCTAGCAGGTAACTTAATGTATTACCGGTATCGACAATATCTTCCACAATAATAACCTCCCTGTCTTTGATATCAACACATAATCCTATAATCTCTTGAACGTCATCTTTTTGTGTTTTGCCTTCATAAGAGGCTAGCTTAATAAAGCAGATTTCTGCAGCAATATCGATTTCTTTCATTAAGTCTGCCATAAACATGAAGCTTCCATTAAGAACTCCAATGAAAATTGGAACTTGTTTCTCATAAGCGACATTGATTTGAGTACCAATCAGGCGGATTCTCTTTTTTATTTGATCATGTTCTATTAAAAGATCGAATTCTTTTTTATCAATGTTGAGTTTCATTCTTATAAATTTTCTTTTCCAAAAAGATCTTGCAGTAATTTTTCTGCTTCTTTTATTTCTTGTTCCAATGCTTGTCGACCATCGTCATCCTGTGTTACGCTATCCGCTTCAACAGGCTTAGGAAGTATAGCATTTCGTAAACTTACTGAATAAAAGCCATAGCTTCTGGTTGAGTCGCGAGGTGTATAACCTTCATTTGCCATTAGCGTTCCTATTAATCTAAAATAGCCAGTCAGGAATGGCTTAAGGCCGCCATATTCGTTAAACCGATAAATACCATTTTTAGGATTAGGTACAATGCTTGCTAAAAAAATGCTTTCACCTAAGTCCAGATCAGCCGGTCTCTTAAGAAAGTAATGGTGGGAAGCTTCAGATATGCCATAAACATTTTTCCCCCATTCTATTACATTTAGATAAACTTCGAACATTCGTTCTTTGCTGACTATTTTATTGTGTTCAATCAGCCAGACGATAAGCATTTCTTCGACTTTTCTTGCCAGCGTTTTTTCGTGGTTTAAAAAGACATTTTTCACTAGTTGCATTGAAATAGTGCTTCCACCTCGTTTAAAAGCTTTTTCTTTAAAGTTGGTTGCTATAGAAGCTCGGATTGATTTTTCAACAAAACCATGATGACTAAAAAAGGATGGATCTTCAGCTGTCAGAACTGCATTTTTTAATAGTGAAGAGATCTGGTTTAAAGGAGTGAAATTCGGGTTAGCAGGACCAACGATGATATCCCTTACGGGCTTGTTATCTTCATAAGGTGTATATGTGAATTGAGAATTTATCTTAGCAAAGTTGGTCTTTCCGAAGGCATTTATTTTAAACCCATTTTCCTGAAGTGAAGAATGAAGTTTTACACTATCCGGATTTTTAGAATCAAGGAAAAAATCAAAGTCATATTTCATTTTTCCGGTAACCCTTATTCCTTCGAGAGATTCAAATAGTCCGATTGGGAAAGAGTCAAAAATATCCTGGGCTTCCGTTTCCGGGATCTTTAACCCGATAGCATAGGTTTTATGGGGAGCTAGAGAGAGTTTTGCATAAGGCTGAACTATAATTTTAGCAAGTGTTGCCTCTGTGTTTTTATCTAATTCAATTGATTCCTTACCGATTAATATTTCTGTGTTTATAGAAGCATTCGGAATGATAACATCATTTGACGCAATTCGCCAATGGTTAAGTTGTAAATTTCCTATCCGACCACTGGCATTAATCTGAAATTCATCTTTGTTTTTCCATTTAACCTTCTTTAGATGCGCTTCAAGCGTATCAAAGTTTAACTTCAAGCCATATTTTTCTTCTAATAAAGGAAATTCTACTTTGCTATCTTTTGCGAAAAGTTGGAAGAACAAATCATTTCTTCCAGGGTGTAGATCCCCATTAAGATACCAGGTACCCTGATTTTTGTTTACTAAAATGGTCGATTCCAGTTTTCCATTATCAATGTCGGCTTTTGGGACGATCAGGTTTTGATGTAAACTATCATCGTGATAGCTAATTTCAAAGTTTCTGAGCTTCATGTTATCAGGAATCTTATATAATACCTGATGGATCACGCGGTCGGCAATTTTTGCTAAATTAAGAGGCTCTTTCTCAACTTTGACTTCTGTGCTATCTTTTTCTCTGAAAATAAAATCATAATTGCTTGTGCTATCTTTTTTTATAAACGTTAACGAAGCATTTTCTAAACCGAGATCAGCTATTTTTATGGTTCCCGAAAGTAAAGGGAATATTTTTACGCTGACTTTTAAGAGTTTTACAGATGCCAGTTGTTCTGATCCCTGTGGAATAATTTTTACGTTTTCAAAAGTCACTTCTCGCAGCCCTGAAAAATAAGCTTTGTCAATAAGCAAGTCAATTTTATAATCTTTGTTAACCTTCACTTTCGCTTTTTGAATTGCGCTTCTCAATAAAGGTTCTCGCTTATTGATTACCACAAGCACTGCAACCGTCAGCAGAATAGCAAACAATGCTACTATAATTGCTGATATTTTATAATATCTTTTCGGTATCTTCCTAAAAAACGATTTTAAAGTATTCAATGTCGTAGTTTATAATAGTAATGTAGTTTTACTGTAGAATATTCCGTAAATATCTATAAAATCCTCTGTTTTTCAAGTTTATGAGGCTTATTTATTAAATTTGAATATATTTTATTAGATACCTGTATAATGATTACAAAAGAACAAGTTTTAAAAGCTTTAAGTTATGTTGAGGATCCGGATTTTAAAAAAGATCTGGTTACCCTGAATATGATCAAAGATATAGAAATAACTCCTGATACTTTGAGTTTCAGCGTTGAGTTGACAACCCCTGCCTGCCCAATGAAAGATCATCTTGAACGGGCTTGTCGGAATGCCATTACTCATTTTGTATCCAAAGATATTGAAGTGAAGATCAATATGACATCTCGGGTTATGGCGCCGACGAATACGCAGCTTCCAAATATAAAACATATTATCTTAGTTTCTTCCGGAAAAGGGGGTGTTGGTAAGTCTACTGTAGCCAGCAACCTGGCCTTGGCATTGAGTATGCAAGGTGCAAAGACAGGCCTGCTTGATGCAGATATTTACGGGCCTTCATTGCCGATTATGTTTGGCTTGGAAGGAGCCAAACCACAAACAAGTAAGGGTGCCGATGGTAAATCTAAAATTGTACCTATTGAAAAATGGGGACTGAAATTACTATCGATCGGTTTTTTCACAGACCCTAATCAACCGGTTCCATGGCGCGGTCCCATGGCTAGTTCGGCGGTAAAACAGCTATTTAATGACGCAGACTGGGGTGAGCTGGACTATTTAATTGTTGATCTTCCTCCAGGCACGGGAGATATTCACATCACAATTGCTCAAGGTTATCCAATAACAGGCGCTGTTGTTGTTTCAACTCCTCAGAATGTAGCTGTTGCTGATGCAACCAAAGGAATTGGTATGTTTCTAATGGATTCAATTAATATTCCTTTATTGGGAATAATTGAGAATATGGCTTATTTTACTCCTGCAGAGTTGCCTGACAATAAATATTATATTTTCGGTAAAGGAGGAGGGAAGTACTTGTCTGAAAGATTTGGGGTTCCATTGCTGGGGGAGATCCCTCTTGTAAAGAGTATCAGTGACTCCGGCGATAATGGCCTGCCTGCTGTAATGGAGGAGGATTCGATTGTTGGAAATATTTTCATGGAAATAGCAAGCAGGATTGCACAGCAACTATCAATTTTGAATGAAGCAAGTTTTCAGAAAGTATAGGTTTTTATAGGGACCGATATTTTTCGTATCTTTACAATTAGAAATGTAGGTTATGAATTTAAAGGAAAAAGTAGAACAAGCATTAGATAGTATGCGTCCTTTTCTTGAGGCGGATGGAGGGAATGTTGCTATTGAAGAGATTACAGATGATAATATTGTAAGATTGCGGTTGATAGGTTCATGTGCTTCGTGCTCAATGAGCATTATGACCTTTAAAGCGGGACTGGAGCAAGCTATTAAAAAAGCCGTTCCTGAAATTACAGCTGTCGAGGCCATAAATCTTACGGATTTTTCTGATCCAAATGCAACTATCCCTTCTGGTAGATGGTAGATTTAACATTTTTTAACCCAGATTGAGGCGGTAATGTGGTAGTTTTGTGGCTATGAAATCTTGTTTTAGAACACTAATATTAGTTTTATTTGTTGGTATTTCAACGAGTGCTTTTGCTCAGGAAGACTCAACAAGAAAACTTGTGCAATTTACGGGCATAATACAAAATGCCGATTCAAATGTTGTTGTTCCTTACGTTTCTATCAAAAATATCTCCTACCAGGACCAATTTTTCGCTTCAAATCATCAAGGATATTTCTCTTTTGTTGTACATGAGGGTGATACAATTCAATTCAGTGCGATTGGTTATCGTACTACACAAACTGTTATTCCCAAATCAGACGACAATCGTTATACAGGGCTCATTAAAATGGAAGCAAGTGTAACCAATTTACCGGTTGTGGTTGTTTTACCATGGGCAAGTGTTGAAGAATTTAATCTGGCTTTCTTAGCATTAGAGATTGCAGAAGATGATTACTTACTGGCAAAGCGAAATTTGAGTCGTGAGAGCTTAATGGCCATGGCTCGCGAAGCTCCAAGAAGTGCTAGTGAAATTCAAAATTATAATGCGATAAGTAGTCATATGAATATGACCAATAGAAATATAAATCAACGCTACGCAAACCCTTTATTGAATCCCTTTGCCTGGGCTAAGTTCATTGATCAAATTAGCAAAGGGAAAGATAGTAAATCGAAATAACCTTAACTTATCCAGGTTATTTTTTCTTCAAGAGGAGTTCTGTTTCCATACTGTGGTTTCTCATTATGGTAACCCATATAAAATAAACCAATGCAACTTTCGTTTTCTTGCAAATTCAGGAAAGGTTTAAGTTCTTGGATCACAACTGGAGTGCTCCAGTATGAGCCAATGCCTTGAGCCGCTGCTGCAAGGGCCATGTTTTGAACAGACGATGCAACCGCAGCTATTTCTTCCCACTTCGGAATTTTTCCACTTTCATGAAGGCAGATGGCTATTACTGCACCTGATTGCAGTACCTTTTGACGCATTGAATCACTCTTCTTTTGAAGAAAGGCTTCTTTTGGTGTGCTTGTTTTATATAATGATACCAATTCATCTGCTAATTTTAATAAGCCAGCCTCAGTGAAAATTGTAAATCGCCAAGGCTGGGTAAGTTTATGATTGGGAGCCTGATCGGCACATTCGAGTAATTTTAATAAGGTTTCTTTGCTAATAGGTTTGTCTATATAGCTTTTGGGAAAAATACTACGGCGGTTTTTAATTAGTTCTAATATAGAACTTTCTGTGTCTCTCATTATTCTATAGCTTATCTTTTAATATTAGAGATAAGCCTGCTTTTATACGGTTAATACTTTCTTCTTTACCTAGTGTTGCGGCTATATCAAATACATGAGGTCCGAATTTTCCGCCCACTAACATAATCCTTAAGGGGAGCATTAGTTCTCCCATTTTTAGTCCGCTTGCCTGAATAGCAAGTTTGTAAAGGCTTTCTAAGCCTTCTGCGGTCCACGGTTCGTAACCTTCCAATTGATCAATTATGTTAGTAAAGAATAAAGTCTTTTCTTCCGTCCATTTTGGCAAAATGGATGCCAAGTCATATTCTTGCGGTTGTCTGAAAAAGAAGGATGCCTGACCCCAAAAGTCAGATAGAAGAGTTAGTCTTTCTTTTACGAGATTAATAACAATATCCAAATAATGGGTGTCAATATTGAAAATTTGATTTTCTGCTAATATCGAAATAATGTGAGACCTTAATTCTTCAGTAGATGATTTTTTAATCCATTCATGGTTAAACCACTTTGCCTTTTCAAAATCAAATTTTGCTCCGGAACTGTGAATTCTTTCAACGGAAAAATTTTCTATGAGTTCTTCAATGGAGAATATCTCTTGATCTGACCCATCATTCCAACCCAACAGCACAAGCATATTTATAAAAGCTTCTGGCAAAAAACCCATTTCACGGAAGCCTTTTACTAATTCTCCTGAAACGGGATCAGTCCAATTCATTGCGAAAACCGGGAATCCGAGTCGATCGCCATCTCTCTTGCTTAATTTACCATTTCCATCTGGTTTTAAAATAAGAGGTAAATGCGCCCACTCCGGCATTTCGTTTTTCCAACCAAGAAATTCCCAAAGTAAGATATGGATCGGAGCAGACGGGAGCCATTCTTCACCGCGGAAAATATGGCTTACTTTCATTTTATAATCGTCGACAACTACTGCTAAATGGTAGGTTGGCATATTATCGGCCTTTAATAAAATTTTGTCGTCGACTAAATTTGTATCAAAACTTACATGTCCGCGAATCATATCATGAAAGCTGATTGTTTCATCTGCAGGAACTTTCAATCGAATGACATGGGGAGTATTGTTCTCCAGCAAAGTTTGCACTTCCTCTTCAGAAAGATTTAATGAGTTATGCATTTTAGACCGGGTTTCATGGCCGTAGGTAAAATTAGGAGTGTTCGCACGTTCGGCTTCCAGCTCTGCAGAAGTGTCAAAAGCGTAGTATGCGAAACCATTTTTTACTAATTCTTCCGCATATTCGCGATATGATGGTTTGCGTTCACTTTGGCGATAAGGGCCGAATGCCCCAGGATTCTGCGGGCTTTCTTGTGGGTTTATTCCACACCATTTTAGGCATTCAACAATATACTCTTCTGCTCCGGCTACAAAACGTGTTTGATCTGTATCTTCTATACGGAGAATAAAATCACCGTTGTGTTTTTTAGCAAATAAGTAATTGAACAATGCAGTGCGTACACCACCTAAATGTAAGCCACCTGTAGGACTTGGTGCAAAACGCACACGAACTTTTTTATCACTAACCATGCAACAAAGATAAAAAATTGATTGTAGCTTAAGCTTATTCCCTTATGTTTTAACAGAAATATGTATTTTGGCTAAAAATAATTAACATGAATCCATACCAAAATAACCAGCGTTGGAAGTTTGCACTTTTAATTTTTGCGGTTCTTATTGCTGGTACTTCTTTGATATATACGAATTATCTGGTTAAAAATCTATCTGAAGCAGAGCGTACAAAAGCGGAAGTATGGGCGATGAGCACGCGCAATATTTTTGATATGCCAGACATCAACGACGACTTTACCACGTTTATCTATGCTATACGTGATAGCTTATCAATGCCCGCTATCATCGCCGATTCAAAGGACAGTATTTTTTATTGGAAGGGCCTTGATACTGCAAAAACCCCTTATGATATTACAGATGAAATAGTTATGGAAGGTACTATTGTCCCTAAATATGATCCTGAATATTTTAGAAAGCAGCTGGAAATCATGAAAGAGCAGCATCCTCCAATTATCGTCGACTTGTATAATGGCGACTCGTGGTATATTTATTATAAAGATTCATTGTTATTAACCCAACTTAGGATATTTCCTTATGTGCAGCTTACTTTAATTGCAATCTTTTTAATTATTGCCTATACGGTGTTTAATTCCATTAGGCGATCAGAACAAAATCAAGTATGGCTGGGGATGGCAAAAGAAGCTGCACACCAGCTTGGAACACCAATTTCTTCCTTAATGGCATGGGTAGAATTGATTAAAATAAAGTTCAATGTTGAAAATGATCCTTTAATTGATGAAATGGAACAAGACGTAAAGCGATTGGAGGTCGTTGCTGACCGTTTTTCGAAAATTGGATCCAAACCCGTTCTTGAACAGCATAATTTATATGAAGTCATTCAAGATTTTACTAATTATTTTAAGGTACGTATAAGTGATAAGATAGAATTTGTTGTCTCTGGAGATAAACATGTAGAAGCACTTTTAAATGTGCCTTTATTTGACTGGGTATTGGAGAATATTATGAAGAATGCTGCAAATGCAATTGAAGATGGGGGAAAGATCGAAGTCTTAATTACTGAAAATATTGCGAAAGAACAGATTTTTATCGACATTAGTGATACAGGGAAAGGAATTCCACGGTCTAAATTTGAAGCCGTATTTCAACCAGGTTTTACAACTCGTAAGCGCGGATGGGGCTTAGGTCTCTCACTTACTAAGCGAATGATTGAAAACTATCATAACGGACAGGTCTTTGTTAAAGATTCTGAGATAGGAAAAGGAACAACATTTAGAATTATATTAAATAGCAGCTTAATTTATGAACCAGCTAAAATCTGATGAATATCCAGCTTCCTGGAGCCAATACATTGAGACGGTAATGGGCGATCCCCTTGAAGCTTTAAGAGAACAAATTGATTCTTTCCCTGTGTTTTTGGCAAATATTCCAGCTGGAAAGTCAGAATTTTCATATGCTGAAGGAAAATGGACGATTAAAGAAGTCGTAGGACATGTTATTGATACAGAAAGGATCATGGCATACCGGGCTTTGTGTTTTGCGCGGAACGATACCAAAGAATTACCGGGCTTTGATGAAGAAAGCTTCGTGAGTAATGCTCATTTCAACGATCGAAGCCTTGAGCATTATATTAATGAATTTACATTATTGCGCAAGGCCAATGTGTTGTTAGTTGAGTCTTTTAGAGAAAATGAATTGATGAGAAGCGGATTGGCAAGCGAACGATTGGTAAGCGTACGTGCATTGCTTTATATGATGGCTGGACATTTAAATCATCATAGGAATATTATTAAGGAAAGATATTTAAAAGATTAATACACTGCAAATACGAGGATATCTGCTTCTTTATCTGAATGGATCGGATTTTTGATTGAGAATTATAAAAACTTAAAAAATAGTTTTTTGTTACTATAATATCAGCAAGCCGATTGGTTTTTTGATAAGGTTTAGGTTTGAAACGTCCTGATGAGATATCGGGACGTTTCTAATTTTAGGCAATCGATTGTGTAAGTTGTTTTTCTTTTATTTTCAAATAAATTTCATTAGTCTTGTAGGGCGTTCTTTCGAAAAGAACAAAGAATGCTCTGAAAAAATAATTACCTAAAAACAAATTACTAATGGCTCAAGCAACTGCACCCGGTCAATTGCCTAAGAAAGGTATCGATCCAATTGTCATCATTGGTGCTCTATTCTTTATTTTCGGTTTCGTTACATGGCTCAATTCTCTTTTAATTCCTTATCTGGAAATCGCTTGTGAACTAACTATTTTCCAGTCTTATTTCGTAACATTCGCCTTCTATATTGCTTACTTAGTGATGGCGCCTGTGTCAGCCAGGACTTTAAAAATATTTGGTTTTAAAAATGGAATGTCTGTTGCACTTATTGTAATGGCTGTGGGGGCATTGTTATTTATTCCTGCAGCGATGACCCGGACCTACGGATTATTTTTGCTTGGCCTTTTTATAATGGGTAGCGGTTTGGCGATTTTACAAACAGCGTCTAATCCTTATATTACTATTGTTGGTCCGCCAGAAAGCGCAGCGAAGCGGATCAGTATCATGGGTATCTGTAATAAATTAGCAGGTGCTGCAGCCCCAATAATTCTAGGATTATTCTTAAGACTTGATAAAGCTGATGCCTTAAAATCAGAAGTTGCAAATATGTCTGTAAGTGATAAAACGTTTGCATTGGATGAGATGGCCTTACACGTAATACCTCCTTATATAGGTATTATAGTTGTTTTGCTGATCCTTGCATTCTGGGTTTACAAATCAGGTCTTCCGGAAGTTGATACAGATGAAGAAGATGAAGAACTTGCAGCAACGAACTCTGAAAAGCATAGCGTATTCGATTTTCCACATGTAATTTTAGGCGTAATTACGTTATTTTTATATGTAGGTGTAGAGGTGATGGCTGGAGATACCGTTATTAAATATGGTTCGTCACAAGGAATCTCGCTCTCGATAGCCAAATATTTTGCCACCGGAACAATGGTAGCAATGGTAGTTGGTTATATTATTGGTATTATCGCTATTCCAAAATATATTAAACAAGAAAATGCTTTGCGTCTTTGTGCTATCTTAGGTGTGGCATTTGTATTGGGAGCAATTTTTACAAATGGATATGTTTCTGTTGCATTTATTGCTTTATTAGGATTGGCCAATTCGTTAATGTGGCCGGCAATATGGCCGTTGGCACTTGCAGGGGTTGGTCGTTTTACAAAAGCAGCATCTTCGTTGCTGGTAATGGGGATTGCAGGGGGAGCAGTAATTCCATTGCTTTATGGAGCTTTGGCTGATTATTGGAATCCTCAATCCGCTTATTGGATCATGATACCGTGTTATTTATTTATTTTTTATTATGCAGTTGCTGGTCATAATGTAGGTAGGAAAAGCAAAGCAATCAAATTTTAAAATAACATAAATACAAGCGCACTCATGACTATTGTAAGAGTATTTCTTTTTTCCCTTCTTATCATTTCTTTTTCAGCGAAAGCACAATTAAAGGAGTATAATGAATTTGCTGAATTAGCAGATCCAAAAGCTCGGGATATAGAAAGTTGGAAACCGTTTTCAGCGGGCTCTTATAGCGCTTTTGTATCGGAGGATGAGAGTTTTGAACGTTCATCTGCTCCAAAGAAATCTCAAACGCATCAGACATGGAATGGTAAGGGGTGGAAAGGTGAACGGATTCACACTCAAGCCTTGATTTGGACTTCTAAAAGTATTAAAGATGTGAAATTGTCAGTCACTGACCTGACTGGAACCGGAGCGTCTAAGATTTCTAAAGAAAATGTACATGCAAACTTCATTCGCTATGTCATGACCGATCATTTAGGCGATTTGAATTCTGGTTGCGGAATCCCTGAAGGCCTTGATACTTCTCTTCGGGCTGATATGATTGATAATATTCAATCGTTTACGATTGAGTCTCAAACGAGTCGGCCTCTCTGGTTAAGCATTGATATTCCTCAGGATGCAAAACCAGGTATCTATAAAGGATTGTTGAAAGTTTCCTCTGCAAGTTATAATGCACAATTACCTTTTCAAGTTGAGGTATTAAACCATGAATTGCCTTTGGCAACGGATTGGAAATTTCATTTTGATATGTGGCAAAATCCATACAGTGTAGCACGCGTATATGGGGTTGAGCCATGGAGTGATGCACATTTTGAGATGATGAAGCCAGTAATGCAACGGTTAGCAGATGCTGGACAAAAAGTAATAACTGCTACGATCATCAAAGATCCATGGAACTCGCAAACGCATGATGTATATGGAAGCATGGTTGCATGGACCAAAAAGAAAGATGGTTCATGGGATTATGATTATACTGTATTTGATAAATGGGTGCAGTATATGATGGATTTGGGTGTTGATAAATTTATCAATTGCTATAGTATGATCCCGTGGAATCTGAAATTTTACTATTTTGATGAAGCTACAAATAAAGAAGAAGTTTTAATTGCTAAACCTGATTCTAAGGAATATACTGATCATTGGCAACAGATGCTCAGCGACTTTGCAAATCACTTAAAAAAGAAAGGTTGGTTTGAGAAAACTACCATTGCGATGGATGAACGTCCAGAAAAGGATATGAAGTCGGCAATTGCGATTATTAAGGCTGCCGACCCTGGTTTTAAAGTCTCACTGGCAGGAAATTATCATTCAGATCTGCAAGAAGATTTAGTTGACTATAGCGTAGCTTTTGAACAGCCAATACCGGATGAGGTTATTCAATCCCGAAAAGAAAAGGGATTAAACACTACTTTCTATACTTGCTGTACTGAGGCTTTTCCAAATATTCATACCAGTGCTCCTTATGCAGAAGCCACCTGGCTTCCTTGGTATGCGTTGAATAAAGGCTTTGATGGTTATTTATTCTGGTCATATAATTCCTGGAATGCGGATCCGCTGCATGATGCCAGATTTAGGAGATGGGTTGCCGGAGATACGTATAAAGTATATCCGGGCAACAGGAGTTCTATTCGTTTCGAGCGTTTACGGGAAGGAATTCAGGACTATGAGAAAGTGAATATCCTGCGAAAGGAATATAGTCAGGCCGGCAATAGTGAAAACTTAAAGAAGTTAGAAGATGCAATTAAGAATTTTGAACTAGAAATCCTTAAAAAGAGCCCTGCAAGTGATGCAGTTAAAAATGCGAGGGCTATTTTGAACAGTTTTTAATCCAAGGGTTTTTACATGCTATTTTGTATCTTTGTATTTCTTTAAAAAATGAGCATTTATGTTTGAGAATTTACAGGATAAATTAGATAGAGCGTTTAAGGTTTTAAAAGGCCAGGGAAGCATTTCAGAAATTAACGTTGCGGAAACAGTAAAAGAAATCCGCAAAGCTTTATTGGATGCCGACGTAAATTATAAAACCGCCAAAACTTTTACCGATGATGTAAAGGAAAAGGCTTTGGGTCAAAATGTACTAACCAGTGTTTCTCCTGGTCAGTTGCTTACCAAGATCATGAACGATGAGCTTGCAGCATTGATGGGAGGTACCGTCACTGAACTTGAACTCAAAGGCAGTCCAACTGTTATTCTGATTGCCGGCTTAAATGGAGCTGGTAAGACTACTTTCTCGGGAAAACTCGCTAATTATTTAAAAGCCAATAAAAGCAAGAAGCCTTTGTTGGTCGCCGGTGACGTTTATCGCCCGGCTGCAATCGATCAACTACAAATATTAGGGGAACAGGTAGGTGTTCCGGTATACGCCAATCTGGAATCAAAAGATCCGGTTGCGATAGCGTTGGAGGGAATTGCTGAAGCAAAACGTAATGGAAATAATGTAGTAATTGTCGATACCGCAGGGCGTTTAGCCATCGATGAATCTCTGATGAATGAAATATCAGCAGTTAAAGCTGCTACCCAACCTCATGAGATTTTATTTGTCGTTGATGCAATGACCGGCCAGGATGCTGTCAATACAGCAAAAGCATTTAACGACCGCTTAGATTTCACTGGCGTTGTATTAACAAAATTGGATGGTGATACGCGCGGTGGTGCAGCATTATCAATTAAGTCTGTTGTTAATAAACCTATAAAATTTATCGGTACCGGGGAGAAAATGGAGGCGCTGGATGTCTTCCATCCTGATCGTATGGCATCCCGTATTTTGGGAATGGGGGATGTTATCTCTTTAGTGGAGAGGGCACAACAACAATTTGATGAAAAAGAAGCTGCAGAGCTTCAAAAGAAGATAAGAAAGAATAAATTCGACTTTAACGATTTCATAAGCCAGATTCAACAAATTAAGAAGATGGGAAATATGAAGGACTTGATGGGCATGATTCCGGGTGTTGGCAAAGCTTTGAAAGATGTTGAGATTGAGGATGATGCCTTTAAGCCAATTGAAGCAATTATTCATTCTATGACACCTTATGAGCGGGAAAACCCTGATGTAATTAGTCAGTCACGTCGTCAAAGAATTGCCAATGGATCGGGAACTGATCTTCAGGAAGTTAATAAACTGATGAAGCAATTCAATGATATGAAAAAGGTGATGAAACAGTTTTCTAATCCTGCTGCCGCAGCTAAATTAATGAAAAATATGCCTAAAATGCCTTTTGGCAAATAAGCATTACCTATAGAATTCCTCATTATTGTTCTTATAAAATAGTGTAAAGTCTAATAGATTTAGCATTTTTATGCGAACGTTTTAACAGTTTCTATATTCTTGGTTATATTCGGAAAAGACCAGATTATGCTTGTTAAAACCTATGCCAGCTCAGTTTATGGGATTGAATCGACAACCGTCACTGTTGAGGTAAAAATAACTCCCGGAACAAAATACTATATTGTTGGTTTGCCTGACAGTGCAATAAAAGAAAGCCTGCAACGGATAGAAAGTGCTATTCAGTCTGCTGGTTTTCGAATGCCTCGACAGAAAATCGTAATCAACCTGTCACCTGCTGATATTAGAAAAGAAGGGTCTTCCTTTGATTTGGCAATAGCTTTGGGAATTCTTGGTGCCTCAGGTCAATTGACTACTGAAAAACTTAATGAGTACCTGATCTTGGGCGAACTTTCTCTGGATGGGGGCATACGGGCCATTAAAGGCGCTTTACCCATCGCCATCCAGGCAAAGAAGGAAAACCTTAAAGGAATTATTTTGCCAAAAGATAATGCCAGAGAAGCTGCTATTGTAAGCGAACTGGAAGTTTATGGGGTTGAAAACATTGCTGAAGTGATTTCATTTATTGATGGGAAAGCTAAATTGCAAGAAACCTATGTGGACACACGAGGAGAATTTCAAAAAAACATTAATAATTACGGAACCGACTTCTCTGATGTAAGCGGCCAGGCTAATATTAAAAGAGCTTTGGAAATTGCAGCCGCAGGAGGACATAATGTGATTTTAATTGGACCTCCCGGAGCGGGAAAGACAATGTTGGCAAAAAGATTGCCGACTATTTTGCCTCCTTTGAATTTGAGTGAATCACTGGAAACTACCAAAATACATTCAGTGGCTGGTCGATTAGGCGCTACTGAATCGCTGATGACAGTCCGGCCTTTTCGCTCTCCTCATCATACAATTAGTGATGTTGCCATGGTTGGTGGAGGAGCTAATCCCCAACCGGGTGAGATTTCATTAGCTCATCATGGGGTACTTTTTTTAGATGAATTACCAGAATTTAAGCGTTCTGTATTGGAAGTCATGCGGCAACCTCTGGAAGAAAGATCAATTACGATTTCAAGAGCAAAACTTACTGTTGACTATCCGGCTAGCTTTATGTTAATCGCCTCCATGAATCCCTGTCCATGTGGTTATTACAATCACCCGGATAAGGAATGCATCTGTTCACCAAGTGTTGTACATAAATATTTGAGCAAAATTTCAGGTCCTTTATTAGACCGCATTGATCTGCATATTGAAGTCACGCCTGTAAATTTTAATGAATTGAGTCGTATCGATCAATCTGAAAAAAGTGAGACTGTGCGCAACCGGGTGATTCAAGCGCGAAGCAAACAATCGGATCGATTTATAGCAGATAAGAAAGTACACTGTAATGCACAAATGGAAGATCGAACGGTTCGTGAAATTTGTCAGATAAGTTCTTCAGCTCAACAATTATTGAGAACCGCAATGGAACGCTTAGGCTTATCAGCCCGGGCTTACAATCGGATTTTGAAGGTTTCCCGTACAATTGCCGATCTCGATTCAAGCGAAAATATACAGACTGAGCATTTAGCTGAAGCAATTCAGTATCGCTCTTTAGATCGGGAAAGCTGGGCTGGATAAGCTAATTAAATAATATTTTAGGATTTTTCTGTATTTTAATCATAATTTTGTATTATTGTTGGGTTAACATATGGTTTAATAACAAAATTAATAAATTATTTAAAGTAAAATTAAAAAAATGAAAGTTGCAGTTGTTGGTGCTACGGGTCTGGTTGGATCTATGATTTTAAGGGTACTGGAAGAGCGAAACTTCCCGGTTACTGAGTTAATTCCCGTTGCTTCCGAGAGAAGTAAGGGTAAGGAAATCAGTTTCAAGGGAAATAAGTACAAGGTGGTAACCGTAGATGAGGCAATTGCATTAAAACCGAATGTTGCGTTGTTTTCTGCCGGTGGTTCTACCTCTACGGAGTATGCTCCAAAGTTTGCAGATGCGGGGATTGTAGTTATTGATAATTCTTCCGCCTGGCGCATGGATCCGACAAAGAAGCTCATTGTTCCTGAAGTTAACGCTTCAGTATTAACTTCGGAAGATCGTATTATTGCAAATCCAAATTGCTCAACCATTCAAATGGTAGTGGTTTTAAAACCATTGCATGATAAATATAAAATTAAACGGGTTGTTGTTTCAACTTATCAATCGGTTACTGGTACCGGTGTAAAAGCTGTTCAGCAGTTGAATGATGAACGTGCAGGGGTGGAAGGGGAGAAAGCTTATCCTTACAAAATTGATTTAAATGTAATTCCTCAGATTGATGTATTTATGGATAACGGATATACCAAAGAGGAAATGAAGATGATTCAGGAAACGAATAAAATCATGGGCGATGACTCGATTCGTGTTACAGCGACAACTGTTCGAATACCGGTAATGGGTGGGCACTCAGAGTCTGTCAATATTGAGTTTGAGAATGATTTCGATTTAAATGAAGTACGGGAACTCCTTTCAAAACAAGAAGGACTTGTTGTTATCGATGATCCAGCGAATTTGAAATATCCAATGCCGCTGGATGCTCACGAAAAGGATGAAGTATTTGTTGGAAGAATTCGCCGTGACGAAACTCAGGAGAAAACGCTTAATTTATGGGTTGTTGCGGATAATTTACGCAAAGGAGCCGCGACCAATGCAGTGCAAGTAGCTGAATATCTTTTGAAGAATAAGTTGATTTAAGATATTGATATAATAATTGTAATAGTATAATTTATAAGATTTCCCACATCCAAAAGTATTAAAATAGCCTTTCAGTCTTTTGCTGAAAGGCTATTTTTCTTTGAATTTGCATCCTCATTTATAAAGATTGGCTATGATTTAAAAAAATGCCTTACCTTTGATGCCTGAATAGTAACATTTCTTCAACATTCAGAAAGTCTAATGAAATACAAACGCATCCTTTTAAAACTTAGTGGCGAAGCCCTTATGGGTGAGAAAAATTATGGTATTGATATCGACCGGGTAGCACAGTATGCTCAAGATATTAAAAATGTACATGATGAAGGTGTTGAGATTGCCTTGGTGATAGGTGGAGGGAATATTTATCGCGGTTTAAGTGCTGAAAAATCAGGAATGGACAGGGTACAGGCAGACTATATGGGAATGCTTGCGACAGTTATTAACTCAATGGCTTTACAAGATGCCTTGGAAAAGGTAGGACTAAAAACACGTTTGCTAACCGCTATCAAAATGGAGCAGATTTGTGAGCCTTTTATTCGTCGACGTGCTGTCCGCCACTTAGAGAAAGGAAGAATCGTGATTTTTGGTGCAGGAACAGGTAACCCTTACTTTACGACTGACACTGCTGCATCTCTTCGTGCTATTGAAATAAATGCCGATGTTGTTTTAAAAGGCACTCGCGTTGATGGTATTTACACTGCAGATCCATTAAAAGATCCTACTGCCACTCGTTTTGACGAATTGACGTTCCAGGATATATATGACCGGGGTTTGAGTGTAATGGATATGACTGCTTTTACTCTTTGTCATGAAAATAAATTGCCGATTATTGTTTTTGATATGAATAAAGCTGGCAATTTTTTAAAATTGGCGCAAGGCGAACCTGTTGGGACTTTGGTTCGGTAGTTTTTCAAAAAAAATAGTATTTTTGGTTTTAAATTAAGATATTCATGAACGAACTCATAAAATTACAACTTGATGAAACTGCTGAAGGTATGGAGCGAGCGCTCGTTTTCGCAGACAACGAGTTAACTAAAATTCGTGCTGGAAAAGCAATGCCTTCTATGTTAGATGGTATCTACGTAGATTATTATGGTGCATCTACTCCGTTATCACAGGTAGCAACGATTAATACACCCGATGCCCGCACACTTGTTATTCAGCCGTGGGAAAAGCCTCTTTTGAAAACAATTGAAAAAGCAATTATAGATTCTAATCTTGGTTTGAATCCACAGAATGATGGGAACGTAATCCGTTTGCTTATTCCACCTCTAACTGAGGAGAGAAGAAGAGATTTAGTTAAAAAAGTAAAAGACGAGGCTGAAAAGGGACGGGTTGTTGTGCGAAATCTTCGGAAAGAAGCCAATGAGCAAATCCGTAAGTTGAAGAATGATGGTGTTTCTGAAGATGAAATGAAGGATGGTGAAGGTGAAATTCAAAAATTAACAGATAAGTACATTGTTAAAGTTGATAAGCTTGCTGAACTTAAAGAGCAGGATATCATGACAGTATAAATATAGAAAACAATTAAAAGTAAAATGGTCGTTTTTTTCTTAAAAACGACCATTTTACTTTTTTAAGGCTTTCAGGCAAACTACCTTACGGTACTGCCAGCCTTCATATCGTCAACCGGAGCTACAAAACTTAATTTGCCATTATTATCCTCAGCCATTAAAATCATTCCTTGCGATTCAATCCCTTTTATTGCACGAGGTTCAAGATTTAAGAGAATAGAAACTTGCTTGCCAATAATTTCCTCTGGTTTATAGAACTCTGCAATTCCAGAAACGACAGTACGTCGATCTAAGCCGGTATCAATTGTAATTTTTAACAACTTTTTTGTTTTTGCAACTTTTTCAGCAGCCAGAATTTTGCCGGTTCTGATATCCATCGTGGAGAAGTTGTCAAAACTTATATTGGGTTTGGCAGGGTCTGCTTTGAAGTTAGCTTGTTGATTATCAACTTTTGCTTTAGCGAGCTTATCCAATTGAAACTGTACTTGTTCATCTGTAATTTTTTCAAACAGAAGCTGTGCTTCTCCCAGCTGGTGCCCAACCGGCAAAAGATCAGACCTTCCTGCTTGATCCCAGTCTTTTTGATCCTGATTTAGCATTGTAAACAGCTTTTCAGCAGTAAAAGGTAAAAAGGGGAGGGCTAGTATTGCCAGGTTGGAAGCTATTTGTAAACTTACATTTAATACTGTTTTAACGCGTTCCTCATCTGTTTTTATTGTTTTCCAAGGTTCTTCTTCAGCTAGATATTTATTTCCCAGGCGTGCAACATTGATAAAATATGATAACGCTTCCCGAAAGCGGTAAGAATTAATTGACTTTTCAATTTTTGGTAAATGCTGAGAAAGTTCATCTAAAATGCTCTTGTCGTTTTCAGTAAGAGCAGAACCCAGCATTACTTTTCCATCAAAGTATTTGTGGGATAGAACCAACACACGATTGATGAAATTCCCAAAAATAGCAACCAATTCATTGTTGATACGTGCCTGAAAATCCTTCCAGGTGAATTCACTGTCAGATGTTTCAGGTAAAATTGATGTCAGTACATAGCGCAATTCATCTTCCTTTCCAGGGAATTCTTCCAGATATTCATGGAGCCATACAGCGTGATTTCTGGAAGTAGATAGTTTATCACCTTCCAGGTTTAGAAATTCGTTTGCGGGGATATTTTCCGGTAGTATATAATCTCCATGTGCTTTTAGGATAGCCGGGAAGATAATGCAATGGAAAACAATGTTATCCTTACCAATAAAATGAATCAGATGTGAGTTGTCCTCTGGTTTATCTTGTATTTTCCAGTATTTTTCCCAGTCTTGATTATTGTCTAGTGCCCATTGCTTACTTGCAGAAATATAACCAATTGGAGCATCTAACCAAACATAAAGCTTTTTGCCTGCGGCTTCTTCTAATGGCACATCAACGCCCCAGTCTAAATCCCGCGTCATGGAACGCGCTTGCAAACCAGATTTTAACCAGGAGCTACATTGTCCGTATACATTGGATTTTAAAATATCTTTTTTCCCTTCGAGCAACCATTTTTCAAGAAAGCCTTGATATCTGTCCAAAGGCAGGTACCAGTGTTTGGTCTCCCTTAGTACAGGTGTTTTGCCGCTTAGGGTAGAAACAGGATTAATAAGATCCGTTGGGTTTAAGGATGTTCCACATTTTTCACATTGATCTCCGTAAGCACCTTCATTGTGGCAATTCGGACAAGTCCCGATAATATAACGATCTGCTAAGAATTGATTATATTCTTCATCATAATATTGCTCTGAAGTTTTTTCAATAAACTCTCCTTTGTTATAGAGTGTTAAGAAAAATTCCTGAGAAAGCTCATGGTGGATATGTGCAGAAGTGCGATGATAGATATCAAAGGCAATTCCAAACTTCTTAAAGCTATCTAAAATCTGGCCATGGTATTTATCCACAATTTCTTGTGGAGTACTGCCTTCTTTTTTAGCTTTAATGGTTATTGCCGCCCCATGTTCATCGGACCCACAAACATGCAAAACATCGTGTTTATGAAGGCGTTGAAAACGCGCGAAAATATCTGCAGGGATATAAGCTCCAGCTAAATGTCCGATATGTAAAGGTCCGTTTGCATAAGGCAAAGCAGAAGTTATCGTAAATCTTTTTGTTTGTTGCGTATCCAATCTTATAGTTGTTTAATGTTTTGTAAATATATACAATGAAACGATCGTGAAGATTTGCTTGATGCTCAAATCACATGAATTTACTTATAAAAGTTCCATTGTCTCAAAAAGCTTTATTGCCTTTTAAATTATACTGATAAAAATTATTACAATATTTGTAATTCTGCAAAGATAAGTCAATTTGCGGTTTCTAAAACCTATAATCGTATGAAAGTACCACCATTTTTAAAAAAAAGAGACAAAATAGCCATTGTTGCACCAGCTGGAAATATTCCAAAAAGCATGGCGGATGCTATAAAACTTCTTGAGAGTTGGGAATTGGAAGTTGTTATTGGCGAATCCGTTACCTCTTTCTTTCATCAATTTGCAGGGGATGATCAATTGCGGACACATGATTTGCAAAATTTGTTGGATGATAAATCCATCAAAGCGATTTTCGCGGCCAGGGGAGGATACGGAACTGTCCGTATCATTGATCAACTTGATTTTAGACACTTTGAAGATAATCCGAAATGGATAATTGGATTTAGTGATATTACCGTTTTACACAGTCATATCCAAGCCATATTTGGCATTCCAACCGTTCATGGCCAGATGCCTCTGACTATTCCGGACGCTACGCAGGCTTCTTTAGAAACGTTGCGTAAGGCGCTATTCGGAGAGAACATATCATATGAATATAAAAGTAAATATGAAAACATTGCTGGTTTCACAGAAGGGGTTTTGGTTGGTGGAAACTTAGCCATATTAGTGAGTATCTCAGGTTCTGTTTCTGAATATGATTATACGGACAAAATCCTTTTTATTGAAGATGTAGGTGAATATTATTATTCTGTAGACCGGATGATACGAATGCTGAAACGTGCCGGTAAATTAAAGAGATTAAAAGGATTGATTATCGGTGGCTTCACTGGTTTGAAAGATAGCGAAACAAAATTTGGATTCAGTGCTGAAGAAATTATTTTGGATGTAGTAAAAGAATATGGGTATCCGGTAGCGACTGGTTTCCCTGCCGGACACATTGATAATAATTATGCGTTAATTTTTGGAAAATTGGTAGCTTTGGATGTTAAAGAAAAATTAGTCACCTTAAACTATTTATAAAAATGGCATTACTTTCATCCTTGGGGAAATACAAAGATTTTGGATTATTAATATTAAGAATCGGGTTAGGTTTATCTTTTTTGCTATTGCATGGATACCCTAAGTTGGCAGGTGGTCCGGAAATGTGGAATGCCGTAGGTGGCGCCATGAAAAATATCGGCATTGATTTCTACCCGGCTTTTTGGGGCTTTATGGCTGGATTAACAGAAGCTCTAGGAGGTTTATTCTTACTGTTAGGTTTGTTTTTTCGCCCCACAAATATATTTCTTGCATTTACCATGCTTGTAGCTGCACTTAACCATCTTGCAGCGGGAGATGGGATGGCAGGTGCTTCTCATCCATTAGAGCTGATGATTGTATTTATTGGACTTGTATTTATTGGTGCTGGTAGATACAGTGTTGATAAGAAATAGATAGTTTAACCAAATGTAATTGATTTGCTTTGTGATCATAAAGAAACGCTGTCAGAATTAATTTTTGACAGCGTTTTATATATAAGTATGTAATCTCTTTATTGCATATCAAACAAATGTTTTTCAGCATGATAAGAAGACCGAACTAAGGGTCCACTTTCAACATATTTAAAACCGATTTTTAGTCCGATTTCCTGATAATGTTTAAATTGATCCGGTGTAATCCATTCAACAACCGGGTGGTGTGCTTTCGAAGGCTGCAGATACTGGCCCAACGTTAATACATGAACTCCGACATTGTATAAGTCAGTCATTGCTTCAACTACATCTTCTTCGGTTTCTCCAAAACCCAGCATAATGCCAGACTTTGTTCGTAAGCCAGCTTCTGAAATTCGTCTCAGACATTCCAGGCTACGATCGTATTTAGCCTGGATCCGAACCTCCCGCGTTAATCGTCTCACTGTTTCCAGGTTGTGAGAAACAACTTCTGGTCTTACGGCTAATACGCGATCTAAGTTCTCCCAGATGCCTCTAAAATCAGGAATCAGAGTTTCCAATGTAGTTTCCGGACTTTCGCGACGTATTGCATTTACAGTTTCAGCCCAGATGGTAGATCCGCCGTCTTTCAGATCATCCCGGTCAACCGAAGTAATTACACAATGTTTTACTTCCATCAGGCGGACAGATTCGGCTACACGATTCGGCTCGTCTAAATCAACAGCTAAAGGTCTTCCTGTAGCTACAGCACAAAAAGAGCAAGAGCGGGTACAGATGTTACCTAAGATCATGAAAGTTGCAGTCCCTGCGCCCCAGCACTCACCCATATTCGGGCAGTTCCCGCTTTCACAAATGGTATGAAGCTTATGGGTATCTACCAAACCACGGACATGTCGATATTCTTTTCCTACAGGTAATTTTACACGTAGCCAATCAGGTTTGCGCTGCAATTGGTTTGCCGAAATAACTGGAAGTTCAATCATATTACAAAAGTAAAGATAATATTGTAATTTAGTGGGATAAATGAACCTGGTGATCCTTTGAATCACAACGATTATTACATCATTATTATAATTATGGCTACAATTAAAAATGAGTATTTAGGAGAATTGCGAACAAGAGCAACACATTTGCAATCAGGAAATGCACTTATTACCGACGCACCCATAGATAATCAGGGAAAAGGTGAAGCTTTTTCTCCGACAGATTTATTAGCAACAGCGTTCGGAAGTTGCATGCTAACTGTTATGGGTATCGCTGCACGTGAACATGGTATTGATATGGAAGGGGTAAAGCTGGAGACAACAAAGATTATGGCAGCAGATCCAAGAAGGGTGTCAAGGTTAGATGTTTCTTTTTCTTTTCCCAAAAGGCTAAGCTATACTGATAAAGAAAAAATGATTTTAGAAAAAGCTGCAAAAACGTGTCCTGTTTATTATAGTTTGCATCCCGAAATAGAAAAGAACATCCAATTTAATTGGGAGGGATAATAATAAAGTAATTTAAATGTTTAGTCAGTAGAGAGGTTAGCCGGCAACCAAATAATAGTTTTAAGATTGTTCCAGTAATACTACACTGAAATAATCTTAAAGCTATCGTCCTGTTTTGCGATTTTAGCTATTGAATCAGCTTTTGCATGGTAAAAAAGGCAGGTCCAATCATTTTCTGCAGCTTCTGTAGCATATTCTTCTCTTAGTTCCATTGCTTTTCTTCCATCGTAATCATATTTAGCTGCAAATTTACGCAAGGCTTGTTCCGGTTCCGGCCATTCATCCCCACCATAGAAATAATGTTCATTATCAGTTTCTAAATGAAATACTTGATGGTATTTGCAATGTGCACCGCTTAACTCATAACGGATAAAGTCATTTAAGCTGCCATCGCCTTCTACAAAATGTATTTGTCCGCTCCTTTGAAGCACGTCAAACACTTTAACCAAATGCGGAGATGATGAGTTATAAGAATCTTCCCATTCACTTCGTTGAATCACATATTCTGCGTTTGGAAAAGTTAGTTCAAATTTTCCGTCTTTTTCAAATGCCATGCCTGATGCATGGTCAGAGTGAAGATGTGACATTAATACCAGGTTTACATCATTGGGATTAAAACCTGCATTTTTAATATTGGAATGAATTACTAATTCTCCATTTTTATCCTGCCCTAATCCAGTATCGATTACAACCAGGTTGTTTTGATGTTTTATTAAAAAAGGTTGTACATGAATAAATAAAGAACCCTTTCTGTCTTTTTTATCATCAACCAATGGGTCAAAAGGAATAAACTTCTTATCGATACCTACAGAATAAGATCCTTCGTGTAATGAGTATGCTTGCATAATACTGAATTTTTGCTTCGTTGTTAATACGACGCCTATGACGTATATTTACCGAATTGTAAGTACAAATATATGCAAAAAAGATGGGTAGAAATGTCACAACTGCATTCAGAGCGAATAGAAAACCTCTGTAAATCGCTAAGTATTAATCCAGTTTTAGCTGCATTGCTGACAAAGAGAAATGTTTTTACATATGATGATGCAAAGCATTTTTTTCGCCCTGAACTTGAACATCTTCATGATCCTTTTTTAATGAAAGATATGGATAAAGCTATATCAAGAATTGAAAGGGCTATTGAAAATAACGAAAAAATATTGATATATGGCGACTACGATGTAGACGGCACCACAGCAGTTGCCTTGATGTATAACTTCTTTCGTGAATTCTATACCAACATCGATTTTTATATTCCTGACCGGTATGTAGAGGGCTACGGTATTTCTACACAGGGAATTGATTATGCTTATGACCACGGGTTTTCTCTGATTGTCGCACTCGATTGTGGCATTAAGTCTGTCGAAAAGGTGGCCTACAGTAATTCCAAGCAAATAGATTTTATTATTGCAGATCACCATACTCCTGGTGAGAATTTGCCACAGGCAGTAGCCGTGTTAGATCCTAAAAGGAACGACTGCAACTATCCCTTTAAAGAATTATCTGGTTGTGGAATTGGATTCAAAATTATTCAGGCGTTTTCTCAAAAGAAAATTATTCCAAAAGAAAAGATATATAAATTTCTGGATCTGGTTGCTGTCAGCATCGCCTCAGATATTGTCCCCATTATCGGAGAAAACAGAGTACTTACCTACTATGGTTTGAAACAATTCAATTCGAAGCCCTGTCCTGGTTTAAAAGCGCTCATTGCTTTTTCAACTAATAAAACAGAATTTACTGCAAGGGATTTAGTTTTTCAAATAGGTCCGCGCATTAATGCTGCCGGCCGGATTAAACATGCAAAAGATGCGGTTTATCTCTTAATTTCAAATTGTGATAAAGAAGCTGAAATCTTTAGTAGTCAAATTGATTTGCAAAATACACAACGGCGCGATTTTGATAGTAAGATAACCGAGGAAGCATTGTCGATGATTGAAAACAATGAGGATTTACATTTAAATAAAACAACTGTTGTTTATCAAAAAGATTGGCACAAAGGAGTAATCGGCATCGTAGCTTCCCGTTTAACAGAAAAATATTATCGGCCTACCATTGTTTTAACGCACTCAAATGGTATGGTTGCTGGTTCTGCGCGTTCGGTGATTGGCTACGATTTATACCAAGCTTTGGATCAATGCAGTGAATTGTTTGAGCAGTTTGGGGGACATAAATACGCAGCCGGTTTAACAATGCGGGAAGAAAACGTACCAGCTTTGCAAGCGCGTTTTGAAGAAGTAGTTGCAGCCAGCATTCCTGTTCAATTATTAACGCCGGAGCTTTCGATTGATGCAGTTCTTAATTTATCGGATATTGATGCCAAATTTTATAGAATATTAAAACGGTTTGCTCCCTTTGGCCCTCAGAATGAATCACCTTTGTTTGTAAGCAAAGGTGTAAACTTATTTGGCAGAGCAGAAATAGTAGGTGCTAAACATTTGAAGATAAAAGTAATTCAGGGGAACTCAACAATTTTTGATTGCATTGGTTTTGGTTTGGCTGAATCATACAGTTTAGTTAGTCAGGGAATTCCCTTTGATATTTGTTATTCAATTGAAGAAAATGTTTGGAGGGAAAGAAGAAATATTCAATTAAATATAAAGGCTATTAAGATGTCTGAAGTTTCAATTGAATCGGTAAATTAGCATATAATATGATATTAAAAGCGGAACATTTAGTAAAAAAATATAAGCAGCGAAAAGTTGTAGATGATGTTTCATTTCATGTGGAACAAGGTGAAATCGTTGGACTGTTGGGGCCAAACGGAGCTGGTAAAACCACATCTTTTTATATGATTGTTGGCTTGATCAAGCCGAACGAAGGGAAAGTCTTTTTAGATGAAGAAGATATTACGAGTGACGCGATGTATCGCAGAGCACAAAAAGGAATCGGCTATCTGGCACAGGAGGCATCCGTCTTTAGAAAACTTTCTGTAGAGGATAATATTCTAGCGGTTCTTGAAATACATTATAAGGATAAAGAGGAAAGAAAAGCAAAATTAGAAGAACTTATAAATGAGTTTAGCTTAAATAAAGTTCGTAAAAATAGAGGTGATCTGCTTTCCGGAGGAGAAAGAAGACGGACAGAAATTGCGCGTGCTTTGGCTGCTAATCCCAATTTTATTTTACTTGACGAACCTTTTGCAGGTGTTGACCCAATTGCTGTAGAAGAGATTCAATCGATAGTTTATAAGCTAAAGCTCAGAAATATCGGCATTCTGATTACAGATCATAATGTTCAGGAAACCTTGTCGATTACCGACCGTGCATATCTACTAACTGAAGGTAGAATTATGCTGACTGGTACCCCTTCCGAAATAGCCGTAAATGAAATGGCCAGGACCTACTATCTTGGGCAGCATTTTGAGTTGAAAATTAAGAAACGTTAGAAAAGAAGATATGGCGATTGTTAATTCGATTCTGAAGTGGATAATGAAGAAGCGCATGCACCAGATTGAGTTGTTTAAAAAATATCCGAATGAGGTGCAGGAGGAATGGCTTCAGGATTTAATAGCGACTGCTCAAGCTACTGAATGGGGAAAAAAATACGATTACGAATCCATTTCTACTCCTGAGATGTTTAAAGAGCGGGTGCCAATCCAAACTTACGATACTCTTAAGCCCTATATTGAGCGGATGCTTAAGGGAGAGCAGAATATACTATGGCCGTCTCCAATAAAATGGTTTGCCAAATCGTCCGGAACAACTGCTGATCGAAGCAAGTTTATACCTGTTAGCCAGGAAGCGTTAGAAGACTGTCATTATACAGGTGGAAAAGACCTGATCAGTATTTATTGCCACAACAGGCCTGATAATAATGTGTTTGAAGGTAAAGGTTTGGTATTAGGAGGAAGTCATCAGATTAATGAGCTTGGTAAGACCTCTTCCGGAGATCTATCTGCCATTATTGTTCAGAATTTACCTTTTTGGGCTGAATATCATCGTTTTCCTGATATCGAATTAACGTTAAACCCAAATTTTGAAGAAAAAATAGAAAAAATAGCCCACCTAGCGATAAAAGAAAATATTACCAGTCTTTCAGGAGTACCTACCTGGAATGTTGTATTAGCCAAACGCATACTTGAAATTTCTGGTAAATCCAATCTTTTGGAAATCTGGCCAAATTTAGAGTTTTACTTTCATGGAGGGGTAAGTTTCAAACCCTATCGTGAACAGTTTAAACAATTAATACCTTCTGACAACATGTATTATATGGAAAATTATAATGCTTCCGAAGGTTATTTTGCTATTCAGGATCTTCCGGATTCTGATGAAATGCTTTTAATGCTGGACTATGGGATCTATTTTGAGTTCCTGCCGATGGAGAATCTATTTGATGAACATCCAAAAACTCTTGGTTTAAGTGAAGTTGAACTGGGAAAGAACTATGCAATTATTATTTCTACCAATGCCGGATTATGGCGTTATATGATTGGAGATACCGTTCGGTTTACATCTTTAAATCCTTTTCGGATTCAGGTAAGCGGAAGAACCAAACAATATATTAATACATTCGGAGAGGAGCTCATTGTTGATAATGCTGAAGATGCAATCAGCGCTGCATGTAAGGAAACTGGTGCCATTGTAAAGGATTATACAGCCGGTCCGGTTTATTTTCAAGCTAATGAGGCAGGTGCTCATGAGTGGATTGTAGAGTTTGAAAAATATCCTGATAATATTCCATACTTTTTTGATCTGATGGATAATCAGTTGAGACAAATCAATTCAGATTATGATGCCAAAAGATATAACAATTTAGCTTTAAAGAAACCAGTTGTTCACATAGCCAAAGAAGGGTTATTCTACAATTGGATGAAAGAAAGAGGAAAATTAGGCGGACAGAATAAAGTTCCGCGTTTATCAAATGACCGTGAATTTCTGGATTCAATTTTAAAGATGATGGATAATTAGAAATTTATCCATCATCTTCATTTTTAATTTATTTCTTTTTTGGGGAAGATAAGTGATAAAATAACACTTCCTGCTAAGATACCTACAATAACAATTAAAGAATACATGGTTGTAAAACCGATACTTTCCAATGGACCATGCAATAGCATTTTAGCACCAATGAAAACCAATAAGAAAGCCAATCCTGCTTTTAAATAATGGAACTTATGGATTACATTCACTAAAAGAAAAAACATCGATCTTAATCCCAGTATTGCAAAGATATTAGAGAAGAAAACGATATAGGGGTCTTGTGTAACTGAAAAAATAGCCGGAATAGAATCCACAGCAAATATGATATCAGTAGACTCAATCATTAATAAAACCAGAAATAAAGGAGTTATAAATTTTTTACCATCAATTTTGTGGAAAAAATGATCACCTACAAAATTAGGTGTTACGGAAAAATGTTTGGATGCAAAACGTACAATTCGGTTCTCTTGCGGATCCATGGTCTCCTCCTCATTTCTTTTTATAAACATCATGATGCCTGTATAAACCAGGAATACTCCAAATACATATAGAATCCAATCAAAGCGGCTTATTAAAGCTGCACCTAAGAAAATAAAAACAAAACGGAATAACAATGCACCTAATATTCCCCAGACCAATACCCTGTGATAATACTTAGGATCAACACCAAAAGAACTGAATATTAACACCATCACAAAGATATTATCAACCGATAAGGCATATTCAACTACATAACCAGTAAGGTACTCGAGTGCAAGATTATTATTATAAATCTGGATGCTCGCTGTAAGGTCATTCGGAATAAGCTTGATATTATGCATATGGTTTTCCGTGACTGCCTTCAGGGTTTCAAAGTCCTGAACATCATGCAGCTCATTACCCCAAATTCGCAAAATCACATAAAAAATAAGTGCAAAGGTCACCCAAATGGCGCTCATGATTGCAGCTGATTTAAAACTGATGGCTTCATTCTTTTTATTAAAGACACCCAGGTCAATCGCTAGCATCAAAGCTATAAAGAGTAAGAAACCACCAAAAAATAGAAATTCATGTGTTAAAAAGGAAGAGTTCATCTTTTATTTTTTACGCTCAGTTGTAAATTGTACTAATTGTTGCAACCCTGTTCGATATTCACTTTCCGGAAAAGTATTTAAAATCTCAAAAGCTTGATTTTGATAGTCTAACATCCTTTCTTGGGCATATTGCAATCCTCCACTGTTTTTTACAAAGTCAATCACTTCTTTGACTTTCTTTGAATCTTCATTATGATTTTTTACAAGATTAATAAAATAACGCTTTTCAGATTTTTTAGTTTGTTTCAAAGCATAAATTAAAGGAAGTGTAAGTTTCTTCTCCTTAATATCATTTCCAAGGGGTTTACCTACATCGTCTATTCCAAAATCAAATAAGTCATCCTTAATTTGAAAGGCAATACCAATTTTCTCACCCAGCTGATGCATTTTTTGAATAACCGCCTCATTTGTTGTAGCCGAGGCAGCTCCACATGCACAACAGGAAGCAATCAAAGAAGCAGTCTTTTTGCGGATAACTTCAAAATAAACAGCTTCATCAATATCCAGACGCCGAGCCTTTTCCATTTGAAGCAATTCACCTTCACTCATTTGCTCCATCGCTTCCGAAACAATTTTAAGTAATTTAAAATCATCATTCCGGATAGAAAGAGATAATCCTTTCGCTAATAAAAAATCGCCAACGAGCACTGCTACCTTATTTTTCCAAAGGGCGTTGACCGAGAAGAATCCTCTTCGTTCATTGGAGTTATCAACAACATCGTCATGAACTAACGTAGCGGTATGTAAAAGCTCAACCAAGGCAGCTCCTCTGTGTGTTGCATCATTGATAAGACCACAATTACCAGCCGCAAAAAATACGAACATGGGTCGGATTTGTTTACCCTTCCTTTTAACGATATAGTGAGTAATCCGGTCCAAAAGAGGGACAGAACTTTGCATTGATTGTTTGAACTTACCTTCAAAAAGATCGAGTTGTTCAGCAATAGGTCTTTTTATCTCATCGAGTTTCAACATGTAGATCGGTGATGCTTGAAAATTTTCAGAACAAACATAAGAAATTTTAAGAGTTTGTTAATCTATTAATTGTAAGAAGGCTCACATCTATTAATTATACTTGCTATTTCTGACGGCGTCGCAATGAAGTCAACGGTTTTCCTCGCTATAGCTTGTGCAGGCATATAAGAAACCTGAGAAGTCGCGGGATCCTGTGCAATACAAAAACCGCCTTGTTTCCTGATCGTTTCAAGACCGTATACTCCATCCGAATTTGCTCCGGATAACAGGATCCCTATCATTAACTTTTTGTAAACATCAGAAGCCGTTGTAAAGGTAAGATCAATACTTGGCCTTGAAAAGTTTATTTTCTCTGATATATCTAATGAGAAAGAATGGTCTTTTTCTAAAAATAAATGATAGTCGGCAGGTGCAATATAAATGGTTCCGGGTTTTATCTTTTCTTTGTCTTCTGCTTCTTTAACTACTAAAGGGCTCCTGGTATTTAAAAGATCAATAAGTATTTCCGGATTTGGTGTGATTTTTCTGTGAAATACGATAACAATAGCGGTCTCTAAATCAGAATTGAGTTGGGGAAGAATCTCAAGAATAACCTGTAGGCTCCCTGCTGAGCCGCCAATTGCAATTAAATCAGTGATCATGTTTCCTCCAGATCTTTTCTTTTGGATCAACTTGCTTGTATTTCGGGGAGATATCAGCAAAGCGCAGTGTTTCCTTCGTTCCCAGCGCTAAAAAACCCAGATTATCCAAACTTTTATCCATCAGGTCAAATACCCGTGTTTGTAAATGGGTATTAAAGTAAATCAATACATTGCGACATAATATCAATTGAAAAGAATTGAAGGAAGAGTCAGAAACTAGATTATGAGTTGAAAAAACGATCTTTTTTCTAAGAGCTTCATTAAAAATAACCACATCGTATTTGGCAGAGTAATAAGACGAAAAATCTTCATAGCCACCACTTAATAAATAGTTTTCGGAATATTGCTTGATCAATTTTAACGAGAATATGCCCGATTTGGCTTTTTCAAGTACGCGGGGATTTAAATCAGTGGCATAAATTATACTTTTATCCAGTAGGTTGGCTTCTTTTAATAAGATGGCCATAGAATAAGCCTCTTCTCCGGATGCACAACCCGCTATCCATATCCTGATAAAAGGATAGGTGCCCAGGGTTGGTATAATGTGCTGCCTTAAATACTTGAAAAACTCAGGGTCACGAAACATTTCGGTAACGTTTACTGTAATTTCTTCAATAAAGCGTCTTAAATAAAAGTCATCGTGAATTAAGCGATATCGCATTTCTGCGAAACTAGGAAACTTATCAATTGCTACAAGCCGATTTAGTCGTCTCTTCATGGAAGCACGGCTATAATCGGAAAAATCATAACCGTGTTTCTGGTGTAAATCTACCAATAAAACCTCAACATCTTCATCTCTAACTGTCTGTGAGTCCATTACTCAAATAGTGGTTAATTTTTGTTATTAAAAGGTCAATGTCCACAGGTTTGGAAAGGTAATCTGATGCTCCTGCTGCCAAACATTTTTCACGATCGCCGGTCATTGCCTGAGCAGTGACTGCTATTATGGGAATTTGCCTTATTCTCTTTTCAGCCTTTATCTGAGTGATTGCTTCATAACCATCCATCTCCGGCATCATCATATCCATCAAAACTATGCCAATTTCTTTATTTTCCAATAAATGCTTTAGCCCTTCGCTAGCCGATTGGGCCGAGACACATATATAGCCCCGGGATTGAAGTACAGCGCACATGGCGAAAATATTTTTTAAATCGTCATCAACAACTAATATTTGTGCTTTCATGTTTAAATTGAAGGTATACCGTGAAATTAATTATATAACCAAACTCTTAATAGGGAAACTAATTGGTCGATGTCTACCGGTTTAGAAATGTAGTCAGATGCTCCGGCTCGAATGCATTTCTCGCGGTCCCCAATCATAGCTTTTGCAGTAACCGCCAAAATAGGTAAATTCATCATTTTAAGATCTTTACGAATTCGTGTGGTCGTCTCATAACCATCCATCTCTGGCATCATCATATCCATCAGGATAATATCGACCTCGTCTTTGTTTGCGTTGAGAACTTCCAAAGCTTCTTTACCATCACTTGCAGATAGCACTTTCATGTTATGATGTTCTAAGGCCTTTGTTAGAGAAAAAATATTGCGTATATCATCATCTGCAATTAATACAGTTTTACCTTCCAGAATTTCGTTAAATCTACCTGTCTTTTTAGATAGTCTGGTCTTACCTTCTTCAATTTTATTTTCTTCAATTAAGTGCAGGAAAAGAGTAACCTCATCTAATATCCGCTGGTATGAGTGTGCTGTTTTTACGACAATAGAATCTGCATATTGTTTAATTTTTTGCTCCTCTATCCGAGACAGATTTTTTCCTGTAAATATGATAATGGGTAAGTTTTCTAAGCCTGGGTTTTCTTTGACCGTTTCAAGTGTTTTGTAGCCAATTTCATCTGGAAGGCCCATGTCCAGAATCACACAATCTATTTCACTATTTTGCAGAGCAAAAACTCCATCTTCAATATTTTCTTTGATTTCTGCCTTCACATTGAAGCTATCCAGATATTGTGCAAGTGCCTGTGCATGCTTTGGATTTTCTTCAATGATTAAAACTTTCTTTGGTCCCTTTGATAAGGCTTTTTCAAGTTTTATAAATATTTCATTCATTTGTTCGAAAGCAATGGGCTTATTTATAAAATCAATCGCCCCTTTTCGTAAGCTCTCTTTTTTAATCTCATACGAGGACATCATATGAACGGGTATATGACGTGTTAAAGGATTCTCCTTTAATTCCTGCATTACTTGCCAACCATCTTTTATCGGCAACTGTAAATCGAGCAAGATGGCCTGCGGGTTGTATTTAAAGGCCAGTTCTATTCCATAATCGCCACGAACTGCAACCAGTCCCTTATAACCTTTCTTTCTTGTAAATGAAAGCAGCGACTTGGCGAAGGATGGGTCATCTTCAATAATTAGAATGATATTATCGCCTTTTTGAATTTTTTCGCGGTCGTCAGGAATATCAGCAGGGATCACGGAAGTAACAAAGGTTTTCTCTTTTTCTTCTTCCTTTGGTTCTATATTAACGCGTACTGGCTGTTTCTCAACCTCTACGGAATCAACTTCATCTTTTGGTTTCTCTGTGGCCTGACTTATATCAACAGGAATGGTTAATGTAAATTCACTGCCAACATTTACTTTACTTTTTAAAGTAAGATTACCACCTAGCAGTTTGGCTAATTCCCTGCTAATAGCAAGTCCTAAACCCGTACCTCCAAATTTTCTGCGGGTTGAACCATCTGCTTGTTGGAACGCACCAAATATATGCTCTTGCTTATCAGGTGCGATTCCGATGCCGGTATCTTTTACAATAATTGCTATAAAATCGGGGTTGTCCGGGACCGGCTCTATGCGCAATTGGATATGCCCTTTTGATGTGAATTTTAAAGCATTGGATAACAGATTCTTTAAAATCTGTTCTAATCTCGCGCGATCGGTATTAATAATTCGGGGGGCATTTCCGCTAACAGATAATTGAAGATCTAAGTGTTTCTGCTTGGTCATTTCACCAAACAGAGATCGCATTCCGGATACGATTTCATCAATGTTTTCAAATTTAAATTCGACACTCATCTTTCCTGCCTCGATTTTCGATAAATCCAGAATTTCATCAATCAGAGACAATAATCCTTTGCCGGAGGTTTGAATTACCTCAGCATACTCTATTTGATCTTTTGATAAGTTGTTAGTTCCATTCTCGCTTAATAAACGGGAAAGAAGTAAAATAGAATTTAATGGTGTTCGAAGTTCATGAGACATATTGGCTAAGAATTCAGATTTATACCGGGTGCTCATCTCCAGCTCTTCTGCTTTCTTTTGAATATCTAAATTTCTCTCAATTATGATGTGATTCCGATCTTCCAGTAAATTACTTCGTTCTTCCAATTCCTGATTTGCCTGCAATAGCTCTTCTTGCTGTACCTTTAGTTCTTCCTCTGAAGCCTGAAGTTTTTGAGTCTGGGCTTCCAGTTCTGTATTCAGGTTTTCCAGTTCGCTATGCTGGGTTTGAAGTTCTTCTGTTTGAGTTTGGGTTTCTTCCAGTAATTCTTGTAAGCGAACCCTTGATTTCATGCTTTGTATTGTACTTGCAATGTTTACTGCTACCTGCTTTACAAATTCTTTCGTTGTTGGATTAAAAGGCATAAAGGAAGCAATTTCCATGATCCCTTCTACTTGTCCGTTTTGAACTAATGGGATCAATAATAAATGAGCAGGTTGAGATTTACCAACACTGCTTCCAATAGCCAAATAATCTTCCGGAATATTATCTAATATGACAGGTTCCATCTTTTGAGCTGCTTCTCCCAATCGGTTCTGTCCCATATGAATCATTTTCGGAATAAGACTGGCATCAATTGCTGCATGACTACACTGTAATTCTAAAACATCCGTATAATTGTGAAGATACAATGTGCCAATATCTCCATCTAAATAATTCACCATAGAGGCCAATACGGCATTACAAGTCTCATCCAGGTTTTTTCTGCCTATTAATACACTATTAATGGTAGATAATCCAGTCTGAATCCATATTTCATTTTCCCGGGAAAGAGAAAAATCTTTTAGTGATTGCCTCATTTTTAAAATAGCGATCCCTAACTCGTCTTTTTTTCCACGTGCGGCAAAAGGGGTGTCTAAGTTATTTTGACCTATTGCTGAGGCTGCCGCTGCTATTTTTCTGTTATTCCGATCAATTTGAATAAAGGACCGTGCTAAATTACCGAGCGCATCATTGGGGTATCGGGGAAGATCAATACCGGTTTCGCCAAGCGCAATTTTTTCCGCGCTTTCTTTCAATCCATTAATTTGTTCAGATGTTGACCGAATCGCAAAGAAAACGATGATTAATATAAGGAGCGTAAGTGCAATTAAAAAGATAAGAAGATTCTGTTGATCTTGTATGCTGGCTTCGTAGGTATGTATCGCATTGTTTTGTGCATCTTCCAGTAAACTTTGATGCATTGCCTTTAGCTCGTCCATCCCTGCAGCCGAAATTCTCCACCAATATTCGGCATCATAGGTGTTGTCAATACGTCTGGTTTTTGCAATGGTATCAAAGTAATTCAGCGTAGGGTCAAGGCCTGATCCTTTGCGTAGCTTATTGAACTTGTCTATTATCTCTTTATTGCCATTGGAGAACAATTCATATTCATATGATTTGAACAAGCTGTAATTTTTTTCAAAATCATCCAACGTGGCAGAAACCGATACATTGTCAGTCAGGCTTAAATAGATGTTTAAACGCATCAGGGCAATATAGTTTGTCATTTTTGACAAAGTTGAGCTTGCATTTAACTTATCACCTGATGTTTTAAGAATAATGGGGTTATCAGTTTCTATATCAATATTTCCCTGCAAACGTTCAAGTAATAGTTGATAATTTAATAATACTTCATTGGCAGGAATCTCATGGTTGTCGACTTTTGTTCTCCAGTTCTGTAATTCATCAACAAAAGTGAACTTTCTAAATTGATCGCTAAAGCCATCTTTCGATAGATTTTCAAATTCTGTAAAAGCTAAACTTACTTTCTTTCTTTGTTCGAGAAGGTTGCTTTCATTTTCTCTTCTTAATAAATAGCTTAGACTAAGACGGCGTTCTTGCTGAAGTTGATCGGCCAGGTTGCTTATGGCTACTGCATTGTTTAAGCGGCTTATAAAGTTTTCTGTGGTTGCAATCCTGATTTGTCTTTCCTGTTGGATAATATAGAAATAATAAGTTAAGGCGAGTAGTGGGATTACAGCACTGAAAATTAGTTTCAGATTTAAAGGAATTCGGTTAAATATTTTTTTCATTAAAATAGCTATTTATGAAATTTTGTTATGAACTGCTTTTAAAGGCAATTTGAAAAAGAATGTTGATCCTCTGCCCAATTGACTCTCAACTCCACAGATGCCACCATGACGCTGAATGATTTCCTGGCAAATAAAGAGACCAATCCCAAGGCCCTGAAAGCGATTGGAAGACTCCTCAACGCGGAAAAACTTTTCAAAGAGCTGTTCCTGAAGTTCCTTAGAGATACCAATACCATGATCTGTAACACGTACTTCCAACCAACTTTCATCTATTGCAGATTCCACTTTGATTTCTCGTTTGTCAGGTGAATATTTGATTGCATTGGTGAGGTAATTCACGATAACTTGCTCAAGGCGCATTTCGTCACCAGGATAAATAATATTTGCAGATCCCTTTCTTAAAATGGTATGTTCAGGAAAAATTTGTTGGATATTGTCAATTGAATTATTCAACATATCTTCAAAAGAAAAAGGACGAATATTTAACTTCATCTTTCCGCTTTCCATATTGGAAATATCCAATAAGTCGGAAACGAGATCCCCCAATTTGTTGATCTGGGAACTTACTTTTGAAATATAAGTTTTAAGATCTTGATTGTTTTCTTTATTGATCAGCCGTTCAAGAAGTTGAATATAACCCCGCATACTTGTCAGCGGAGTTTTTAATTCATGGCTTGCAATGCTTATAAATTCGTCTTTCTTTTTCTCAAGATCCTTTCTGTGCTCTATTTCTTTCTTTAATGACTTCTGGACTTGTTTTAATTGGTTAGTTTGCTCAAATAAGCGGTTAAATGTCTTTACTTTAAGCAATAAAATGTCCGGATCAAAGGGCTTGGTTATATAATCTACAGCTCCTGATTGATAACCACGTGTAATAAATTCCTTATCGATATTTACTGCAGACAGAAATAAAATAGGTGTGTCTTTTGCTTTGCTGTAATCTAAAATAGTTTCGGCTACTTCAAAACCATCCATTCCCGGCATTTGAACATCCAGGATTATTAATGAATAAACCCTTTTTAAAACCTTACGTAATGCTTCTTCTCCTGAGGACGCCTCTTCAACTTCAAAATTATTGTGTTCTAAAAAACCACGTAATGAAACGAGATTTTCGGGTTTATCATCAACAATCAGTATCATACAAATTTTAAAAAATGAATGAGATTTATGCTATTTAAATCTTATAGCAATTTTACAAAAAACTAGTGACAAAAAAGATTAAAGACAAGCTTTTCTCATACAAAAAAAGGGAAGCTTTGAGGCTTCCCTTTGAGATTAAACTAAGAATCTTATAAAATTAAAATAAGCAATAAAATAATGATGATAATTGCTCCTACTGAAAGATAAACTCCTCTTTCCCCAAACGCTCTGGCTTCTTTATTCATTTCACGTAATTCTTTACGAAGCTCCTTTTTTTCTTTACGGCTTAATTCAGATTTATTTAATTCTTTAATTTCCTTTACACGCTCACGCATTTCGTTCATGCGCAAGGTGATTTCTTCGTCCGTGTAGTTCTTAGTTGGCTTGTCGGCAACAGTTGCAGCCGATACAGAAGAACTAAACGTAAACGCTAACAATAGTACTGTTAACAGAGAATAGATTTTTGCTTTCATAATAATTCGTTTAAGTGAAAAATATTTAATCATTAATCCTTAAAGGAAAATATGCTAGCTTTTGTTTTAAAATCATTAAATATTTTTCATGATGCTATGCCCCAATTTATCACGTTTTGCCCGTAAGTAGAGTTCATTGTGTTTATTAGATTGTATCTCTATCGGAACATTTTCTACCACTTCTAAGCCATAGCCGATCATTCCGGCTCTTTTTTTAGGGTTATTCGTCATTAATCGCATTTTAGTAACACCCAAATTTCTAAGTATTTGTGCTCCGATTCCATAATCACGTTGATCAGCCTTAAACCCTAAAGCCAAATTCGCATCTACTGTATCCAACCCGTTTTCCTGAAGATTATAAGCACGTAGTTTATTGATTAAACCAATACCTCTGCCTTCCTGATTCATATAAACAATGATGCCTTTCCCTTCTTTTTCAATCATCTCCATCGCGGCATGCAATTGGGCACCGCAGTCACATCTGCATGAACCAAAAATATCTCCGGTAACACAAGAGCTATGAACTCTGACCAAAACAGGTTCATCGGGCTCCCAGGAGCCTTTTATTAAAGCTACATGCTGCTCTCCTGTATTTTTCTGCGTATAAGCAGAAAGTTCAAAATCTCCCCATGCAGTTGGTAGCTTTACAGAAACCTCTTTATTAATTAATGAATCTTTTTCTAAGCGATATTCTATCAGATCTTCAATCGAAATAATTTTAAGATCGAATTTTTTAGCAATCGGCACTAAATCCGGCAAACGGGCCATTTCGCCATCCTCTTTCAGAATTTCCACTAATACGCCTGCAGGATCAAAACCAGCTAAGCGTGCTAAATCGACAGCCGCTTCCGTATGACCTGTGCGGCGAAGTACTCCGCCATCCTTTGCACGTAAAGGAAAGATGTGACCCGGGCGACCCAGTTCTTCAGGTTGGGTATTGGGATCAATTAATGCTAAAATTGTTTTAGAACGATCCGTCGCAGAAATTCCGGTGGTACAGCCATGCCCTACAAGATCTATTGAAACCGTAAAGTTTGTTTCATATGCCGCTGTATTCTTGCCTACCATTAAATCGAGTTTCAATTCGTCGCAGCGCTCTTCAGTTAAAGGCGCACATATTAATCCACGGCCATGCGTAGCCATAAAATTAATCACCTCAGGGGTAGCATTTGCGGCAGCAGTTACAAAGTCGCCTTCATTTTCGCGGTCTTCATCATCGACAACGATGACTACTTTTCCGGCTTTTATATCTTCAATCGCTTCTTCGATTGTATTTAAACGAATTGCCATAAATTATAGAAATTTTGTACAAAAGTACGGTTTAAGATTGTTTTTATGATAATATATGCGTCATATACGCTAACCGGATTTCCGTTTTTTTAAGCGGTCCCATAATTTTTTGATTGCAAGCCTGTATTGATCCACATCAAATAAGGCAGAATCAGTTGCGGCCTTGTAAGTCAGGAAGACTCCCAATGGCGCCAATACAATAACGGCTGTCCACATACCCAGGGTGGTATCGATATTGCCTTCTTTTGCAGACTTTTCCGCAAGGGTAGAAATAACATAGTAGATTAAGAAAAAAATGATCGCCATTACCACTGGTAAGCCCAACCCGCCTTTCCGGATAATCGCGCCTAAGGGAGCACCTATTGAGAAAAATACCAGACAAACGACAGACAGAGTAAATTTACGCTGGTATTCCATTAAATAACGGCGTATTGAATTTACATATTCCGTATCTGTAGTTGCTTTTATAGAAAGAACATCTTGAATATATCGTGTTTGATTTAATGCTTCGTTTATCGAAGAGCTTTTTCTGTCCTCAGGGATTAATTCTAAGAAATTGCTTTTATAACTGACTGGTTTTTTAACCTTTGCGGTTGATGGCTGATATTGATTGTAAATTCGATAATATGACTGTATTTCCTGAAAAACAGTATTTCTTAAACTATCGTTAAAGCTCGATATTGAATCAGCGTAATAATCTAACTGCCTTAGATTCAACATGGCATAATGACTTTTAAACAAATTTTCATCTGTTCGTTTCATCTGAAAGGCAGACATATCAAACTTCTGTTCCGTCTGGTCAAAATAGTAACGAGTAAATAATTGCCGGGGATTATATGTTTTTGAGCCGCTGGTTTCTTCATAACGTACTCCGTTCTTGAGTTGAAGAACCATGTAATTATTATCTGACGAATTATACATTTTTCCTTCTTTCGCCATTAAAACATTGGTGCCGGATGAACCAGGTCTATGTTCATAAATAATCAAATCCTGCAATCTGCTACCGTTTTGGCTCTTACTTTTTGCCCTTATTGCATAGCCCGGGATACTATTGTTGAATACTCCTTCTTTTATTAAAAAGTCGGCCTTTTTTTCCCTGACATCATAAAGTAAAGAACCCATTTTCAGATTGGCGATGGGCAGCATATAATCACTGAAAACAAATGCACCCATGCTAAATAAAGAAACAAAGATGATTAAGGGCATCATTGCCTTTCGCAGGGAAATACCCGCAGCTTTGATGGCTACAAGTTCATAACTTTCTCCCAGGTTGCCGAAAGTCATAATAGAAGACAGGAGCATGGATAGGGGAAGTGCCATCGCTACATTGGTAGCAGAAGCATACCAAAGTAATTGTAAAATGACATACCATTCAAAGCCCTTGCCGATCAGATCGTCAATATATTTGAACAAAAAAAGCATCAAAAGCACAAACATTACGATAAGAAACGTAACAATGAATGGCTTTATGAATGCCTTAAGTACGAGTATGTGAACTTTTTTCACCTTGCAAAGGTAAGGAGAAATTATGATTTAAGCACCTAAAACACTTAAGAGGTAATCAATTTGGTTATCCCATATTAGTTTTCGGTCATGTAGGTTATCCTCATATGCAAAGTCAGTTACGCCAAGTGCCACATCGTTCGTTAGCTCATCTTGTATGATTTCCAATTCAAAATAATAAGGTTCATCTGCAAGCCATTTGTAACGGACAACTTTGTTTTCTTTCTCATTCATTAATTTCGCTTTACGCTCATCGTCATGCCAGGTAAAGGTGTATATATTCTCACGAATAGATACTTCATCTGCAAACCATTGTGAAAGTGCGTTAGGTTCAATCAAAAAGGAAAATAAAATTTTTGGTGATGATTTTATTTCATACTCTAACTGGAATTTTATTTTTTCTTGCATATGCTGCGTTTATAGATTAAGTGCTAAAAATAGATTTTAAAGTTTTTTTCTAAAGAAAGGGAAATTAAACTATATTTGCAAACCGAAAAACGGGACAATCTTTTTTTTAAAAGAAATTTGATCTTAAAAGAGTTGTTATTCGTTTTTTTGTAGTTAATTCATTGATATGGCGGGGTAGCTCAGATGGTTAGAGCGCAGGATTCATAACCCTGAGGTCGGCAGTTCGATCCTGCTCCCCGCTACTACTTAAAGCCTTGAGGATTCAAGGCTTTCTTTGTTTTCAGGAGGGCGTAGAGATATGAGCGGAATTCTGGAGACTGAACAAAATCAAGCATATATTTTCAATAGACTGAATAGAAAGAAATAATTTAAACATATACGTTGATAAATTACGGAAGGTATTAAACGTTGACTAGTGAATAGAACTACAATTGTTTCACTCAAACGTTCAGCTCACCTCTCCGATATTCCTGTTCTTACCTCGTTTACTAAGCCACGATCCGGAAAGTTTTGGAAAAGCGTATCTTGTTTCAAATATCGAATTTAAAGACTAAGTGTTCACTTCGCCCAAAGTGTTAACTGATGTATAACTGGCTTTACATGTTTTTACATATATTTCACACTTCTTCCACATTCCCTCCACATTTCTGATCGAAAATGTGGAGGGAATGTGGATTTATTGAGAATGAAATGTATGAATAAGTAGACCATGCTATTGAGAAGGGTAAAACCAGTATAAGGTCTTGAGCGTCAATGCCAACTGGAAAATCTTGATGAATAGCCTACATTATACTTGATATCGCTTCGATATTAAGTATAATGTAGATTGTTACCAACCTCTAATTGCCCCACCTTTAAATTGTTCTTCAGCAGCTGCCTCTACTTCTGGTGACTGAAACGCTTTAATGAACTTTTTAACTTTTTCAGCATCTTTATTATCTTCTCTTGCTACAATGATATTTACATAGGGAGAGTCTTTGTCTTCAACAAATAGACCGTCGCGATAAGCAGAAAGTCCCACCTGTGATGCAAAGGTATTGTTGATAACCGCAATCGTTACATTTTGATCATCCATAGCGCGCGGCAGCTGAGGTGCTTCCAGTTCAATAATCTTTAGGTTTTTAGGATTGTCTGTAACGTCATTGACAGTAGGTAATAAACCTACATCGGCTTTTAATTTGATTAATCCAGTTTTTTGTAAAAGAAGCAATGAGCGGCCGCCATTGGTAAGATCATTAGGGATGATAATGGTACTGCCGTCTTTTAATTCATCTAAGTTTTTGATTTTTTTGGAATAGCCGGCGAGCGGATAAATAAAGGTATTGCCTACAATTGCAAACTTATATCCACGTTGTTTGGATTGTACATCCAGATAAGGTCTGTTCTGAAATGCATTCACATCGATATCTCCTTGTAAGAGAGCCTCATTGGGCATTACGTAGTCATTGAACTGAACCAATTCTACTTCCAATCCATATTGGTCTTTTGCCACTTGTTGTGCTACCTGGGCAACTGCATATTCCGGACCTGACTGCACGCCGACTTTGATTACATTGGGGTCGTTGTTTTTATTTCGATTTCCGCAGGATGTGATGCTGAATATAGAAATCAGGGTTAGTATCGCAAAAAATAAGGTTCTCGTTTTCATGTTATCAGATGTTCTTTTCTCTTAATAAGAAATTGTAAATATGTAATTTGTTTTTTCTAAATGTTATTGTTGGCCCTCCTAAAGTCTAGTACGGCGACTGCACGCTATTGTTTAACACGCGCTATTTTCGATGATCTACACGTTTGGACAGGTAATCGCCGCTGAATTGAATGATGAATACAAGTACGACAAGCGATATTAAAACGGTATTCATAACCAGCACATCGTAGCCTACATAGCCATATTGATAGCCAATTTGTCCTAAGCCACCAGCGCCAACAGCGCCCCCCATCGCGGAATATCCAACCAGGGTAATTAAGGTAATGGAAGCTGTATTTATTAAGGATGGTAAAGCTTCCGGTAATAAAACTTTGCGGACGATCTGCAATGGGGTTGCGCCCATTGCTCTGGCTGCTTCAATTAATCCGTTCGGTACTTCAATCAGGCTGTTTTCAACCATTCTGGCAATAAAAGGAGCAGCGCCAATGCTTAAAGGAACCAGGGCTGCTTTCACACCTATTGAGGTGCCAACAAGCATACGCGTAAAGGGGATCATCCAGACAATGAGAATGATAAAGGGGATTGATCGAAAGATATTAACGATTACAGAAAGGAAATTATTTACAGATGTGTTTTCTAAAACCTGACCCTTTCTGGTTAAAAAAAGCCATACACCGGTAGGTAAACCAATTACAAATCCGAAAAATCCTGAAACAAAGGTCATTACAATGGTTTCCCAGGCTCCTTTAAACAGGAGTAAAATCATAGGATCAGACATAACCTAATACCTCCACTTTTATATGTTTCTTTTTATAGTATTCAATTGCCTTCTCGTTATTATCTTGACTGCCAAAGACTTCAATTAACATTGCGCCGAATTTCACACCACCCGCATACTCAATTTGTGCATAAATGATGTTGTTATCCAATTGAAATAAACGGCTGACTTCTGATAGTACGGGGTCGTCTACAGATTGACCGGTAAACTCCAATTTTAACAAAGGGTTTTTGTTGGCCTCTGGAAATGCAGTTAAGCACTCCTGAAATTCAATTGGGATATTTATTTTTAGAGACGACGAAATGAACTGCTTGGCAAGTTTTGTTTTCGGGTGAGCAAAAATGTCGCTGACACTACCTTGTTCTATTAATTTTCCTTCACTGATCACCGCTACCTCATCACAAATGTTTTTGACTACATCCATTTCATGGGTTATAAGTAAAATGGTGATCTTTAGTCTTTTGTTGATATCTTTTAATAGGTTGAGGATTGATATTGTAGTTGCCGGATCGAGCGCGCTTGTCGCCTCATCGCATAATAACACTTTCGGATTTGTAGCGAGCGTACGGGCAATTGCAACACGCTGTTTTTGTCCGCCCGATAAATTGGCTGGGTAGTCATTGTGTTTTTCTTCTAAGCCTACCAGGGTTAACAGCTCCATTACCCTTTTTTTAATTACATCTTTTGGAGTGCGGTCTAATTCAAGCGAGAAGGCTACATTCTCAAACACAGTTCGGGATGAAAGAAGGTTGAAATGCTGAAAGATCATCCCGATATGCCTTCTTTCCTTAGCCAACTGCCGGGATGATAAAGCCGTTAGATTCTTCCCATCTACAATTACTTCTCCGGAACTTGGCCTTTCCAGTAAATTGACACAGCGGATCAGTGTGCTCTTTCCTGCACCCGATGCGCCAATAACGCCAAATATCTTTCCTGTCGGAACATGCAAAGACAATTCTGATAAAGCGATAATGTCCCTATTCTTTTGATGGAAGGTCTTTGATATGTTTTTTAACTCAATCATTTTCTGGTGCAAAAGTAAGGAATTATCATTATAGTCTAGTCTGAATATAGACTATAATGATAATAGCGATTGGGCAAATTTAAGCTGTTTTGGAAAATAATTGTTAAATTGCTGCGAAACATAAAAGAAAAAGTATGTCATTTTTTAAGGATAACAATTCATCAGAAGATTATATAGCATTAGAAGAGAAATACGGAGCTCATAATTACCATCCATTACCGGTTGTGCTGAACAAGGGTGAAGGGGTATACGTTTGGGATGTTGAGGGCAAAAGGTACTTTGACTTCCTTTCCGCTTATTCTGCTGTTAATCAGGGACACGGACATCCAAAGATTATTGATGCCCTGGTAAAGCAGGCTCAAACACTGACACTGACTTCCAGGGCATTTTATAATGATCAATTGGGCCCTTATGAGAAATATGTGACTAGCCTTTTTGGTTATGATAAGGTGTTACCCATGAATACGGGTGCCGAAGCCGTAGAAACAGCGCTGAAGATTTGTAGAAAATGGGCCTATGAGAAAAAGGGGATTGAAGAAAATGAAGCGCAGATAATTGTTTGTGAGAATAATTTTCATGGAAGAACAACGACCATCATCTCTTTTTCGAACGACGAAAATGCAAAGAAAAATTTTGGACCCTATACAGCGGGATTTATTCAAATTCCTTATGACGATATCGATGCATTGGAAGCGGTTTTGTCTTCCCAAAAGAACATAGCAGGTTTTTTGGTTGAACCTATTCAGGGAGAAGCGGGTGTATATGTCCCTCAGGAAGGATATTTGGCGAAAGCAAAAGAGCTTTGTAGTAAATACAATGCATTGTTTATTGCTGATGAGGTGCAAACGGGGATTGCAAGAACCGGTAAGCTATTAGCTGTAGATCACGAAAACGTTCATCCGGATATCTTAATTCTGGGCAAGGCCTTATCCGGTGGTGTTTATCCGGTTTCAGCGGTTTTGGCAAATAATGAGATCATGAATGTGATCAAGGCCGGGCAGCATGGTTCTACATTTGGGGGAAACCCAATGGCTGCTGCTATTGCGGTCGCAGCTCTTCAGGTGATTGAAGATGAGAAGCTGGCAGAGAATTCCGAGACGCTGGGGATCTTGTTTCGTGAAAAACTAAATGAATACATTGCAGAAAGTACGATTGCTACGTTGGTCAGAGGTAAAGGTTTGCTTAATGCAATTGTGATAAACGATACCGAGGAAAGCGAAACAGCCTTTAATATTTGTCTGGCTTTAAAAGAGAATGGCCTGCTGGCAAAACCCACACACGGAAATATAATCCGATTTGCTCCGCCACTTGTTATAACGGAAGATCAACTATTGGAATGCGTTTCCATTATTGTAGAAACGTTAAGAACCTTTGAAGCTTAGAAAAAGGAACTCTTACTACCTTGAATTGCTTAAGATAGTAAGAGACATTTCTTTTGTCTGCATCATTCTTCTAAGGTTGTTAATAGCATAACGCATTCTCCCTAAGGCCGTGTTGATGCTGACGCCGGTAATTTCGGCAATATCCCGAAAGCTCATTTCTCCATAATGGCGCATAATCAGTACTTCTTTTTGGCTATCCGGAAGTTTGTGAATCATTGCTCGAAGGTCCTGATACGTCTGCTCGCGAAGAATCTGGTCTTCAATGCTTTCATCATAAAAGTGTAAAACATCAAATATGTCAAAGCCGTCGTTATTGGTTATGATGGGTGTTCGTTTTTCTCTTCTAAAGTGGTCAATTACAAGATTATGTGCAATACGCATCACCCAGGGAAGAAATTTGCCTTCTTCGTTGTATTTCCCGGCCCTTAAGTTTTTGATGACTTTAATAAAGGTGTCCTGAAATAAATCTTCTGCCAGATAGGTATCCTTTACTAATAAAAATATGGATGTATATATTTTTGCTTTATGTCTTTGTATCAATCCCTCTAGTCCCGATTCGTTCCCTGAAATATAAAGATGAATAAGCTCTTGATCAGTCTGTGATTGTAGTTTCATACTACTCTACTTTGTTCTTTTTGTTTAAATAAAAAAGTAATATAAGTAGTAGTTTAGTTCATAGTATCTGTTATGTATCTAATGTTAGAATTCCTTTACGAAATTATTAACACCTCAAAAAAAGACATTTTTTTTATAAAAACAAAGAATAATCTATAAAATAATGCGTTCTGCCACATATTCATTAATTTTGTAATAATCGGTGTTCACTCATATTGTGAAGACCGTAATTAAAATACTATGACAGGAAATACTCCAGAGAATCCCAAAACACATATACTGATTAAAGGAGCGCGTGTACACAATCTTAAAAATATCGACGTTTCTTTACCTAAAAATAAACTTGTTGTTATTACAGGAATGTCAGGATCCGGGAAATCTTCCTTGGCTTTTGATACGCTTTATGCTGAAGGAAGAAGAAGATATATAGAAAGCCTTTCATCTTATGCCCGGCAGTTTATGGGAAGGATGAACAAGCCGGAGGTTGATTATATTAAAGGCATTGCCCCGGCCATTGCCATCGAACAAAAAGTAATTACCAGTAATCCTCGTTCAACGGTAGGGACTTCTACTGAAATTTATGATTATTTAAAGTTGCTTTATTCCCGGATAGGAAGAACAATTTCTCCTGTTTCCGGTAAGGAGGTGACGAAAGATACGGTGACTTCAGTAGTTAACTTTATGATTTCATTGCCGGAGGATACGGTTATAACCTTATTTAGCCCTTTACATCCGCATAATGAACGGACTTTAAAAGAAGAGCTTTCCATTTTACTGCAAAAAGGATTTGTCAGAGTGAAATGGAAGGGGGCTCTTGAAAAAATCGAAACACTTCTTGAAGATAAGAAAGTTCCTAATAAGACTCTTAAATTGGGCGATCTGTTTATTGTAATTGACCGTATCCGGGTTGATGGTGAGGAGGAGACCATGAGCCGAATGGGTGATTCTGTACAAACTGCTTTCTTTGAAGGCAAGGGAAGATGCCATATAGAGGCCAATGGAGAAGAGTATTTTTTCAGTGACCTCTTTGAACTTGATGGGATGAGCTTTGAAGAACCAAGTCCTAATTTTTTCAGTTTCAATAACCCGTATGGTGCTTGCCCGCGCTGTGAAGGGTATGGCAAAGTGATTGGAATTGATCCGGATCTGGTAATTCCGGATAAAAGTAAATCTGTTTACGATGGAGCCATCGCTCCTTGGCGTGGCTTGAAAATGGGTGAGTGGTTGAAGAAGCTAGTGGACAATGCCCTGAAATTCGATTTTCCCATTCATCGTTCTTATTCTGATCTGACGGAAGAGCAAAGGGAATTGTTATGGACCGGTAATAAATACTTTGGCGGGTTAAACGCTTTTTTCAAAGATTTAGAAGAGCATACGTATAAAATTCAATATCGTGTTATGCTTTCGCGCTATCGTGGAAAAACGGATTGTCCGGAATGTAAGGGTTCACGTTTAAGAAGAGATGCCTCGTATGTTAAAATAAATGGAAAATCCATTATCGATATCGTATTGCTTCCGGTTGAAAAAGCATTAGCCTTTTTTCAGAATCTGACGTTAACAGAAACAGAAACGAAGATTGCAAAGCGTCTTTTATTGGAAATTAACAACAGATTGCTTTTTTTATGTGAGGTTGGATTGCCCTATTTAACTTTAAACCGCTTATCTAATTCATTGTCAGGAGGAGAGTCACAGCGCATTAATCTTTCTACTTCTTTAGGTAGCTCCCTGGTAGGGTCTATCTATGTCCTTGATGAACCAAGCATTGGTTTGCATCCGAGAGATACCAATCGGTTAATCTCTGTCCTCAAATCGTTGCGTGATGTTGGAAATTCGGTAGTTGTAGTGGAGCATGAGCAGGAAATGATGCAAGCTGCTGATTATATAATCGATATAGGGCCGGAAGCAGGTTCTCATGGAGGAGAATTGGTATATGCCGGAGATTACGAAGGAATATTGAAAAGTGAGGAAAGCTATACCGGCCGCTATCTTAGTGGCCGGGAAACCATTGCGGTTCCTAAGCACCGACGTGAATGGAATTCATCTGTTCGGATTAAAGGTGCACGACAAAATAATTTAAAAGGGATTGACGTTACTTTTCCTCTGAATGTTTTTACAGTTGTTACGGGTGTGTCGGGTTCCGGTAAGACCTCGTTGATTAAACAGATTTTATATCCTGCTCTTCAAAAAGCGATTGGAAGCTATGCTGGGGAACAGACCGGACTTTTTGATGAACTGGATGGAGATATCAATCTTGTTGAAAGAATTGAAATGATTGATCAAAATCCGATTGGCCGTTCATCCCGGTCAAATCCGGTTACCTATGTGAAAGCCTGGGATGAAATCCGGGGACTTTACAGCGGCCTTCCGGCAGCGAAAGCATTGGGACTGAAACCTTCTGCCTTTTCATTTAATGTTGAAGGTGGTCGTTGTGATGTTTGTCAGGGTGAAGGTGAAATCAAAGTGGAGATGCAATTTATTGCTGATATCTACCTTCCTTGCGAGGCTTGTGATGGGAACCGGTTTAAGCAACATGTAATTGATGTAACTTACAAAGATAAATCTGTAGCAGATGTATTAAGATTTACCATTGACGAAGCAATTGAGTTCTTTGAAGATCATCCCAAGATCATCTCCAAACTGAAACCCTTATCGGATGTAGGTTTAGGATATGTACAGCTTGGTCAGTCATCCAATACCTTGTCAGGTGGTGAGGCGCAGCGTATTAAGTTAGCTTCTTTTCTGGTTAAGGGCAATGCATGTAAAAACACGCTCTTTATATTTGATGAGCCTACAACGGGCTTGCACTTCCATGATATTAAAAAGTTATTAAAATCATTTAATGCGCTGCTTGAGCAAGGGAACACGATTCTTGTCATTGAGCATAATATGGAAGTTATAAAATCCGCAGACTGGCTGATTGATATTGGCCCGGAAGGTGGCGAAAAGGGGGGCGAAGTTGTGTTTGCAGGAAAACCGGAAGATATTGTGAACTGTAAAGAATCGTATACCGGACAGTATCTTATTCCTCATTTAAAAGTATTGGATAAAATTTAAAGTCTTCAGAAATGTTAACGAAAAAATCGAAATACGGTATAAAGGCATTAATTTTTTTAGGAAAAAATTATGGTGGTCAGCCGGTTCAAATCATGCGGATAGCGACAGCAGAACAAATACCTAAAAAGTTTTTGGAGCAGATCTTATTGGAGCTTCGTAACGCCGGATTGCTTTATAGTGTGAAAGGAGCAAAAGGGGGTTATAGTTTAAATAAGGATCCAAAAGATATACGTTTAACGCAAATTATCCGGCTTCTTGATGGTCCGATTGCTTTGCTGCCATGTGTAAGCTTGAATTTCTATCAAAAATGTGATGAATGTAAATCAGAAGAAGTGTGTGGTATCCGTGATGCATTTGTTGAAGTGCGCGATGCCATGCTGCAAATATTAAATGATACGAGTATTGCCGATATCATAGAAAAAGAGTCCTCTATAAATTTAAACTTATAATTTTTATTGTTGATAATCAATTGTTTATAGTTTAATTTGTTCTTTTGCCTTTAAAGTATACTAAATACATAGAGTTTATGTATATATTTGTAATGCTTATGAAAAACTTTTGTTTTTATTCAATGTGTTTGTATATGTGTCCAGACAGGAGGCAGGTCGCGCTATGAATTAATAATGCAATTGTTGTAGGCCTCTTCATAAAACAAGAGGTTTTTTTATGAAATAAAAATAAATAAAAATGCAAAGCTTTCGCACAGAACTAGAAAATCCCGTTGTAGAACAAGAGATCATCGATTTAGAAAGAAAGATCCGTTTGTTTCAGCAAGGAGAGATCCAGGATGATAAATTTAAAAGTCTCCGTTTGGCACGTGGAATCTATGGCCAGCGTCAACCAGGCGTTCAGATGGTGCGGATTAAACTTCCTTTCGGGAAGGTAACTTTTAAGCAGCTCTTGAAGATATCCGATATCTCGGATGAATATGCGATACGGAACTTGCATTTAACCACGCGGCAGGATATTCAGATTCACTTTGTAAGCTTAGATCGTACTCCTGAACTGTGGGCCAAACTTGCTGAAGATGATATTACGCTACGTGAAGCTTGTGGAAATACAGTCAGGAATGTAACCGCATCTCCAAGTGCAGGAATTGACCGTGAAGAGCCGTTTGATGTTTCCCCGTATGCACAGGAAATGTTTGAATATATGGTTCGTAATCCCATTTGCCAGGAATTGGGAAGGAAGTTTAAAATTTCATTTTCATCAAGCGAAAGAGATACTGCATTTGCATACATACATGATTTAGGTTTTGTTCCAAAAGTTCGAATAAAGGACGGAGTAGAGGAGCGGGGCTTTAAAGTGATGATTGGCGGTGGCCTTGGAGCTCAGCCAATGGTTGCACAGTTGGCACATGAATTTTTGCATGAAGATCAAATCATTCCTTTTGCAGAAAGCACAATTCGTGTGTTTGGCAGAATAGGAGAGCGGAATAATCGTAACAAAGCACGCTTTAAATTTGTTCTGCAGAAACTTGGTCTTGAAGAAGTGCTACGGTTAATTGAAGAAGAGCGCCCTTCAGTTAAATCCAAAGTATATAAAATTGACCGGAATAAAATAAAACCACTTAAGCTGCCTGATTACCAGGAAATCCGGTCAGTTGAAGTAGCTGACCCATTGGCTTTTGAGATCTGGAGACAAACCAATGTCTTTGAACAAAAACAAAGTGGATATTTTTCAGCCTATGTTAAAGTTCCAACCGGGGATTTAAGTACAGAAAAAACTCGTATACTGGTAGAAGGAATCCGCCCATATGCAGCTGATGAAATTCGAATAACCCAAAATCAGGGTTTATTATTGAAGTTTATAAAAGAGGAAGGCCTTTCTCATGTATTCAATGTTTTAACAAAAATTGATCTTGCTGCTCCCGGCTTTGACAGCGTTGTGGATATAACCACTTGTCCCGGAACAGATACTTGTAATCTGGGAATTTCCAACAGCACTGAGATGGCAAGGGTTATAGAGCAACTTATCTTAACAGAACATCAGGATTTAATTTATAACCGTGATCTTAAAATAAAGATAAGCGGATGTATGAACTCTTGTGGTCAACATAGTCTGGCGCATATTGGCTTTCATGGCAGCTCATTAAAAGCTGGAAAATCGGTTGTTCCGGCTGCGCAAATTATGCTGGGTGGTGCTTCTTTAGGCGATGGCTTAGGAAGAGCGGCTGAAAGAGTGATTAAGATCCCTTCTAAAAGAGTAACGATTGCATTAAATACGCTTATCCAGGATTATAAGTTAAATTCTAATCTGGATGAACTTTTTCATGACTACTTTGATCGTCAGACAAAGGATTATTTTTATAGATTGTTAAAGCCTTTGGCTGATTTAAGCACATTGACTCCGGAGGAGTTTGTTGATTGGGGACATAAAGAGACCTATCAGCCTGCAATTGGGGTCGGTGAATGTGCCGGGGTTATCATTGATTTGGTAGCAACCCTATTATATGAAACGGAAGAAAAGCTTCAGTGGGCTAAAGAGAATTTTGAAGCAGGTGCATGGGCCGATTCAATTTTTCATACATACAGTGTTTTTATTAGCGCTGCAAAAGCACTTCTTCTTGATAAAGGAATAAATAGTAGTACGCAAGTCGCTATTATTAAATCTTTTGATGAGAATTTTGTTGAAAACGGAGAGATTGTATTAGAGAATAGTTTTTCATCCATCATCATGCAAATTAAAAATAATGAACCAACGGAAAGTTTTGCGAAATCGTATTTAAAAGATGCTGAGGACTTTTATCAGCTCGTTTCCAAAACGCGCGAATTAGCTAATATCTAAACAGAAAAAGAATGAAAATAGCTTCAAAAATAACATTAGTCGGAGCAGGACCAGGAGGAACAGATCTTATTAGTTTAAGAGGGTTAAAAGCTTTGGCTAAAGCAGATATTGTATTGTATGATGCGCTGGTAAGTGAGGAATTAATGCAATTCTGTCCGCAAGCTGTACAAAAAATATATGTTGGCAAACGAGCAAATAAACACGCTTATAGTCAGGAACAAATTAATGAGTTGTTAGTGAAATATGCACAATCTCATGGTCATGTAGTACGTTTAAAAGGCGGCGATCCTTTTGTCTTCGGAAGAGGGTACGAAGAAATTGAATTTGCTCAGAAACATCAGATTGAAACTGAAGTAATTCCGGGAATCTCAAGTGCTATTGGTGTTCCAAGTTTGCAAGGAATACCAATTACCCACCGGGGTACAACTGAAAGTTTTTGGGTAATCACCGGAACGACCTCTTCAGGAAAGATTTCACGCGATATTCATTTAGCTGCAAAAACCTCTGCAACTGTAGTGATTCTGATGGGAGTAAGTAAACTGGCAGAAATCGTTGCTATTTATAAAAATGAAGGTAGGGATTCTTTGCCAATCGCTATCATTCAAAATGGAGCAATGTCGAATGAGAAAATAATCGTTGCTGATATTCAATCAATTGAAAGTTGTGCGAAAGAGTCTCAAATAGGTTCACCGGCTGTAATTGTCATTGGTGAAGTGGTGTCCTTTCATGCAGATTTTTCAAAATTTATTAAAGAAAATGAGCTTGTTACAGTCTGAAATAAATAAAGCAGAACAAGAGAAAAGTACAAATGAGCTTTTCCCGATATTTCTAAAACTTCAAAACTTCCATACTTTATTATTGGGAGGGGGAAATGTAGGTCTTGAAAAGTTGACGGCTCTTTTAGGCAATAGTCCTTCTGCTAATATTTCAGTTGTAGCAACACACGTGTCTCCTGAGTTTGAATTGTTGGCATCTGGTCATCCCAATGTGACAATCAATAAAAGACCTTTTAGAGAAAGTGACCTGGAAGGGATCTCCCTTATTATTTTGGCTAGTGATAATAACAGACTTCATCAGTATATATATGAATTAGCGAAAGAAAAAGGAATCTTATTGAATGTTGCTGATACACCGGGCTTATGCGATCTTTACTTAGGATCAATTGTAAAAAAGGGCAATCTGAAAATTGCGATATCAACAAATGGTAAGTCTCCAACCATTGCAAAGCGTTTGAAAGAAGTGATGAATGATGCGCTGCCTGATGAATTGGATGAAACCCTGGATAATTTAAATGCAATCCGGGAGTCATTGAAAGGAGATTTTTCTTATAAGGTGAAGCGCTTGAATAAGTTGACCGCGGGATTAGTTGAAAGTCCTAAGACGCTTACGATTTCTCTGACATCCTTTTGGTTAGCAATTGCGGCAACTACTCTTTTGGTTTTGATTATTTTTTCCATTCTTTTATGGAAATTTTAGAATTTAATGGGTTTTCGAGATGAATAAATTAGAAGAAATTGAAGAACTGGTAAAGGGGCTGAATCCGCAGGAAGCTTTAGCTGTTTTAGCAAATAATTATCATGGGGAAATCACTTTCTCTACAAGTTTTGGATGGGAAGACCAGGTTATTACCGATATGATATTCTCTAATGATCTGGCTATTGAAGTATTTACATTGGATACCGGCAGGCTTTTCCCCGAAACGTATTCCGTTTGGAGCAGAATCCGTGAACGGTATAAAAAGAATATACAAGTTTATTACCCCGATCGTACAAAGCTTGAGGCTTTGTTAAGTGAAAAAGGTCCCAATAGTTTTTACGAATCAGTTGACAACCGCAAAGAGTGTTGTGGAATTCGTAAAGTAGAGCCATTGAACCGTGCCTTAAAAGGAAAACAAATTTGGGTAACCGGTATTCGTGCTGATCAGTCTTTAAACCGTGAACAAATGAGTTGGATTGAGTGGGACGAAATACATCAATTGATAAAGGTACATCCTTTGTTCTTTTGGTCCCTTGATGAAGTGAAAGCTTATATTCGTGAGCAAAATGTTCCTTACAATGCGCTGCACGACAAGGGTTTTCCAAGTATAGGGTGTGCACCTTGTACGAGGGCTGTCCAGCCAGGAGAAGATTTTCGTGCCGGCCGCTGGTGGTGGGAAGATAAAAGTAAAAAGGAATGCGGACTTCATAGCATTACAACCGCGACAACAAGTATATAAAATATAACGATAGAAATGGATTATTTAGATCACTTAGAAGCAGAAGCTATATCAATATTAAGGGAAGTAGCCGGGCAGTTTGAAAAACCCGCTTTGTTATTTTCAGGAGGAAAGGATTCCATTACGTTAGTCCATCTTGCAAAAAAGGCGTTTAGGCCGGGAAAATTTCCTTTTCCCTTAGTGCATATCGATACTGGACATAATTTTTCAGAAACGATTATCTTCCGTGATCAATTAATTGAAGAACTAGGAGAAAAGTTGATTGTAGGGTATGTTCAGGATGCTATAGACCAGGGCAAGGCCTTGGAACAAAAAGGAAAGAATGCAAGCCGAAATTCCCTTCAAACAGTCACACTGTTGGAAACCATTGAAAAGAATGCATTTGATGCATGTATAGGTGGCGCACGCAGGGATGAAGAAAAAGCACGTGCAAAAGAACGGATCTTTTCGGTGAGAGATGAATTCGGACAATGGGATCCCAAGCGCCAACGGCCTGAACTGTGGAATATATTTAATGGTAAAATTCAAAAAGGAGAAAATGTCCGCGTATTTCCGATTAGTAACTGGACAGAACTGGATGTATGGAATTACATTAAAAGAGAGAATATAAAAATACCGTCTATTTACTTTGCACATGAGCGTGATTGCATTTTTCGGAACGGGCAATGGATGACTGCTGATGTAAGTCTGAATATGGATTTTGAAGATAAAATAGAACGTAAACAAGTCAGATTCAGAACAATCGGTGATATGACCTGTACAGCCGCCGTTGAATCCAATAAGAGCGACATCGACGGTGTTATTGAAGAAATCAGTCAATCGAAAATTTCAGAAAGAGGTGCCAGAATGGATGATAAGGTTTCGGAAGCTGCCATGGAAGACCGTAAAAAGGGCGGATATTTTTAATGATTATAATAAAAGATTAAAATGGATATATTAAAATTTATAACGGCAGGTAGTGTTGATGATGGAAAGAGCACTTTGATTGGTCGTTTACTTTACGATACGGGTTCTATTTTAGAAGATCAATTAGAAGCTATAAAAAATGCAAATCGTAAAAATGATGATGGAACAGTAGACCTTGCCATTCTTACAGACGGTTTAAAAGCTGAAAGGGAACAAGGGATTACCATCGATGTTGCTTATAAGTATTTTCAAACTGAAAAACGTAAGTTTATAATTGCGGATACACCGGGACATATACAGTATACCAGAAATATGGTAACCGGTGCTTCAAGTGCAGATCTTGCCATTATTTTAATAGATGCCCGTAAAGGTGTTATTGAGCAGACGATCCGGCATTCATTTTTAGTTTCATTATTGAATATTCAGCATGTCTTAGTTTGTGTGAATAAGATGGACATGGTTGATTATGATCAGGAATCATTTGATAAAATCAAAAATGACTATTTAAAGTTTTCAGGTAAACTGGCCATTGCTAATATTGATTTTATACCCGTTAGCGCTCTGAGAGGTGATAATATTGTAGAGAAATCGAAAAATATGCCTTGGTATGCAGGACCTTCATTAATCCATTTTTTGGAAACGGTAGATGTAAAGCCCTTTATTTCTTCTAATAAGGGCCGGTTTCCTGTTCAATGGATCGTGCGTCCGCAAACGGACGAGTTACATGACTATCGTGGTTATGCCGGACGTGTAGTTGGAGGTTCTTTCAGGGTAGGAGATGAGGTTGTAATCATGCCTTCCGGTTTTAAAAGTACAATTTCTCATCTTGAATTGAATAATGAGCAATTGGATGAAGCGGAAGAAGGCCGGTCTGTCATTATCCGGTTAAAAGATGATATTGATATCAGCCGCGGTGATTTAATTGTAACAGCTTCAGACGTTCCCAATGTAACCAAAGAATTGGAAGCGTCTATTTGCTGGATGGATTTACGTCCATTAGATCTTTCTCAAACCTATCTGTTGCAAACCAATAGTAAGGTATCTCGTGTGAAGATTCAAGATATTATCAACAAGGTAAATATTAATACATTAGAAGAAGTACCAGCAGATACTTTTTCTTTAAATGATATTGGAAGGGTAATTATTAAATCTGCTGACGAACTGGCAATAGACAGCTATGCAGAAAATAAGGCGACAGGCGGAGCTATTTTGATCGATAGCCGCACGAACCTTACGGTTGGAGCATTAATGTTTAACTAAGAAAAGGTTTTAAACATACTTGATGTTAATTATTAGATAAATCACTTAAAAATTTATTGTTTTCAGTAAATTTGGAGGAAAATAAACCAATCCGGGAATAATTTATTCTCAGATTGGTTCTGAAAGCAAATTCAATGAAAGACGAAAGTAGACTCATTCGCGAGCAGTTCCCTCGCTCTCAAAATCGGGAACATTCAGTACCTTTATATCTAACTTCAAGTTTTATTTTTGATGATGCCGAGCAGTGCAGAGCCGTTTTTGCCAATGAAGAAGAAGGGATCATTTATTCGAGATATTCAAATCCCAACACATCTGAATTTATACAAAAGGTTTGTTCCTTAGAAGGTGCCGATGCCGGACTTGCATTTGCATCTGGAATGGCCGCAGTTTTTGCATCTTTTGCTGCATTTTTAAAAAGTGGCGATCATATTGTTTCCAGCCGTGCCATTTTTGGCTCAACCCATCAGCTTTTTACTCAACTGTTTTCACGTTGGGGAATTACACATACCTATGTGGATGCATCTAAACCGGAAGAGTGGGAAAGTGCGATTCAGGAAAATACAAAAATGATCTTTCTGGAAACTCCATCTAATCCCGGGCTTGAATTAGTAGATTTAGAATGGCTAGGTGGATTTAAGAAAAAATATCCCCATATTATTTTGAGTATTGATAATTGTTTTGCCACTCCCTACCTTCAAAAGCCAATGCAATATGGTTTTGATCTCATTAGTCATTCCGCTACAAAATATATGGATGGACAAGGACGTGTGTTGGGTGGCGTTGTTGTTGGAAAACAAGAACTGATTGACGAAATGCTGTTTTTTATTCGTCATACAGGTCCCGCAATGTCGCCTTTTAATGCCTGGTTACTTTCTAAAAGTTTAGAAACACTTCCTTTGCGTATGGATCGCCATTGCAGCAATGCGTTGGGCTTAGCTACCATTTTAGAAAAGCAACCTGAAATAGATGTAGTACGTTATCCTTTTCTGCCTTCTCATCCACAATATGAATTAGCTAAAAGGCAAATGAAACAAGGGGGAGGTGTAATAACCTTTGTCTTAAAGGGAGGCTATGAGCAGGCAAAGCGTTTTATGGATGGCTTGGAAATGATTTTGATAACTTCTAATTTAGGTGATTCAAGAACGATCGCTACTCATCCGGCATCAACAACACATTCTAAACTTAGTGAAGAGGAGCGATTAAATTTAGGTATATTGCCTGGAAGCATTCGGATTTCTGTTGGTTTGGAAGCCTTAGAGGATATTCAGGAGGATGTTTTGCGTGCTTTAAGAAAAAGCAATTAGCGTTTTTAATTTTTCTGCTGCAATCACTACACAATGATTGTATATTAATATAGGTGCTTGGTATTAAGCAACCTTTATCATTTTAAAATAATTTATAACCGATGGAGATAAATTTAAAAAGAGTAAATCAGGCTGTTCACTTTGAGGGAACATCTTCCAGTTCCGATGTAAAAGTTCACATAGATGGTTCACCGGAAATTGGCGGGGAAGGGTTGGGTGTGCGCCCAATGGAATTGGTTTTAATGGCGTTAGGATCTTGTAGTGTGCTTGATTTGATCAGTATCTTAAAAAAACAACGACAAGATGTTCAGAATATAGATATTGATGTTTCCGGAAACCGTACGGATGCGATTCCGAATGTGTTTACAGACATTCATATTAAATTCCTCATTAAAGGAAATCAAATTGATTTGGAAAAAGCAGAAAAGGCTGCAGAGCTGGCAGTAAAAAAATATTGTTCGGTTCATGATATGCTTGCTGCAGGTGGTGTCGAAATCACCTATGAGGTTGTAATTTTATAAACAATTTACTGCTAAAGATGTTATGCAAAGGATAGTAACTTTCATAATGAATAATCAAAATTAATCAGATAAAATTAAAAAATTATGGCAACTAAATGGGTATTGGATCCAACACACTCCGAAGTAAACTTTAAGGCAAAACATCTTGTGATTTCAACTGTCTCAGGAAAGTTCCGAAAGTTTGATGGGACGGTAGAAACTGCAAGTGATAACGATTTTAGTTCTGCGAAAGTAGAATTCACAATCGATGTTGCAAGTATCGATACGAATCAGGATCCGCGTGATGAACATTTACGTTCAGCAGATTTCTTTGATGCAGCAAATCATCCAAACATCGTATTTAAATCTACCTCTTTTGAAAAGAATGGAGACGATGAATTTACCTTAACAGGCGATTTAACAATTCGTGGTATCACGAAATCTGTAAAGCTGGATGTTGAGTTCGGAGGCACAACCACCGATGCGTACGGTAATTTTAAAGCTGGTTTTGATGTGTCAGGACAAATTAGCCGTAAAGAATATGGATTGACCTGGAATGCGGTTACAGAAGCTGGTTCTGTGGTAGTAGGAGATACGATAAAGTTCCAAATATCTGTACAGTTTATCAGAGAATAAATAAGAACACTTTTTTATTAACATAAAAGCCAGGGTTTTATGCCATTTAACTTTTATGTTAATAAATTTCTGATTACTTTTTCGTCCTCTGCAATTTGCTGTGTCATTTCTTCTACTGTATCAAAGCGTACATCTTGTCGAACGAAATGTATGAATTTAACACGTAAGGTTTTCCCATATAAATTATCATTGAAATCAAATAAATTGACTTCAATGCTTCTTTTTGTTCCACTTACTGTGGGCCGGGTACCAATATAGCCCATTCCTTTGAATGTTTGAAGCTCTACCTGATCCTCAAATTCCCCATCTTTGATAGGAGCCTGATTAATAATAGATACCTCTACTGCATATATTCCATATGCAGGTATCAGTTTATAGTTTTCTTCGATTGCAAGGTTTGCAGTAGGAAAGCCGATATCCGTCCCTATCTGTTTACCCTTTATTACTGAACCAATGAGTTCATAAGGATAACCTAAAAAGTCATTAGCTACTTCAATTTCCCCTTTTATTAAAGCCTCTCTGATTTTAGTCGAAGAAACCGTAACTGCATTTATATCCTGTTCCGGAATCTCTTGAACACTATATCCGAAAATGGGAGCATAAAAAAGGAGGTCGCTTAATGATCCGCCTCTGTCCTTGCCAAAGTGATGGTCATAGCCAATTACGATCTTTTTAGTTCCAATTTTACTAACCAAAACATCCCTGATATAATCTTCAGGGCTTTGTTGAGAAAATTCTTTTGTAAAAGGCGTAATAATAAGATGATCAATCCCACAAGCAGCTAATTTGTTCGCTTTTTCTTCAATTGTACTGATTAATCGTAAGCTATCATCCTCTGGATGCAGGATCATTCGTGGATGTGGAAAAAAGGTCAGCAGGACGGTCTCTCCATTTATTTCGCGGGCACTTTCTACTAAGTTGGATAAAATCTTTTGATGACCAATGTGAACACCATCAAATGTTCCGATGGTTACAACCGCATTGTCAACGGGAATAAAATCTTCTATGTTTCTATAGATTTTCATCGACTTTTAATTTTTTATATGGTAGCTTTCTCGGGCTTTAGAGACTTAATATGGTTCACCAGTTCCATAACTTTGTAAGCATTATCTACTGAAAAATCGCCGCTTCTGGTACGGCGTAATGAGCTTAAATAGGCCCCCGCATGCAAAGCTTTACCAAAATCATGTGCCAAAGAACGGATATAAGTACCCTTGCTGCAAACTACACGAAAGCTTACTTCAGGAATATTAATAGCTGTTATTTCAAAGACATTAATTGTAACCGGACGTAATCTCCGTTCTACATCTTCTCCTCTCCTGGCTTTTTCATAGAGCCGCTCACCGCCAATTTTTATGGCAGAATGAGAAGGCGGAAATTGCTCAATATCACCTATAAACTGTTTGGTCGCCTCTTCAATCTGTTCCGCTGTAATCTTACTGATATCAAATCTCTGATCAATTTCAGTTTCCAAGTCATAGGATGGAGTTGTAGCACCTAAACAGATTGTGCCGATATATTCTTTTTCCTGAGCTTGAAGTGAATCGATTATTTTTGTTTTTTTTCCTGTACAAAGGATTAAGAGGCCGCTCGCTAATGGATCAAGTGTTCCTGCATGACCTACTTTCACTTTAAGAGGCTTTATGGAATTTCTTATTTTTCCCACCACATCAAAGCTAGTCCAGTTAAGCGGCTTATCTATCAGTAGAAGCTCGCCATCCGCAAAATTAAATTCGGGAAATCTTGTATTTTCTGTTTTCATTACAGCACACGTAAACTCTGCCCACTCAATAACAATATAATAATAATAACTCCTATAATGATACGATACCAACCGAATAGCTTAAATCCATGTTTGGTAAGAAAGTCAATAAACGACTTGATAGCGATAATTGCAACAATAAATCCTACTACATTCCCTACAATTAACATATTGATTTCATGCGAAGAAAGTGTACCCCCGTCTTTATAAAAATCAAGTAGCTTTTTGGCTGTGGCACCAAACATGGTAGGTACTGCTAAAAAGAATGAGAATTCAGCAGCAGCCTTTCTGCTTAACTTTTGTGCCATACCTCCAACAATGCTAGCCCCTGATCGGGATGTGCCGGGAATCATTGCCAGGCATTGATACAATCCAATCTTAAACGCAGTAGCATAGGTTATTTCGTCTGAATTATCTGTTTTAGCGTTATTAAACCATTTGTCAACAAACAATAAAATAATACCACCAATAACGAGTGAAATTGCGACGGTCATCGGACTTTCTAACATATCATCAATCAGATCGCTAAAAATTAATCCCAATACTGCTGCGGGAATAAAAGCTACGAATAGTTTATAGTAAAAATCGATTGACCTAAAGAACCGTTTAAAGTACAGAACTACAACCGAAAGAATCGTTCCTAACTGGATAGCTACAGTAAAAAGTTTAACAAATGCTGTAGGCTCAATTCCAAGTAAAGAAGTCACAATAATCATGTGACCAGTAGATGAAACCGGTAAAAATTCTGTTAGTCCTTCAATGATGGCTAAGACTAACGTCTCAAATAAAGTCATAGATTAATCGCGTTTTGGCTTTTTTAATATAGCAACAAATCCCAAAGCAAATCCTGCGATGACAACGATTGGAGCCAACGTTATTTTTGTAAAACTATAGATATCTGTTGTGCCAGACATAAGGAAAAAACCAATGGCAACAACCACAATGCTTGCTAGCATGAGTTGGTAGTTTATTTTTCCAAATACCATTCCTCCGTATCTGGATTTAGGTTCTTTTGTATTTTGAGTCATAATTATCGATATAAATCGTTCATTCTTAATCGTAAGTATTTTGACACTGCAAAATAGGTGCTGAGTCCTGAAATTAATATTCCAAGTGCAATTACGCCCAGGAAGATTAATGCAAATTCATAGTAGTTTCTTAAGATAACTAACTCAGGAATTTGATCCTGGCCAAAATACAGTACCAGCAACAACATGATAATAGCAATTAATGCCCCTAAAAGGCCATGCACCAAACCGTAACCAATGAAAGGCTTGCGTATAAAGCCTTTGGTAGCACCCACCATTTGCATACTTTTTATTAAGAAGCGTTGAGAATAAATTGCCAATCGAATGGTATTGTTAATTAAAGCGACTGCGATGATCAATAAGATTAAAGCAAAACCTAAAATTATCAATCCGATAATGCGGATATTCTTGTTTACCATATCAATTAAAGATTCCTGGTAAACGACTTCCTGTACTAATTTATTTGCAGCAAGATTTTTATTGAAAACTTCGATACTATCTTTATTGGCGTATTCGGCTTTTAAATAAACATCAATAGATGATAACAAGGGGTTGTATCCTAAGAATTCTACGAAATCTTCCCCTAAATCTTGTTGCAGATTTCTGGCGGCCAGTTCTTTACTGATGTATTGTGTTTTTAACACATACTTATCCGAATTGATCTCTTTTTGTAAATTCAGAACTTCGGCTTCTTTTGCGTCTCCATTTACAATGACGTTTAAAACGATGTTTTCTTTAACGTAATTGGAAAGATTCTTTGCATGAACAAGGATTAAACCCAATAAACCAGTCATTAGTAATACCAAAGCAATACTTATTACAGTAGAAATATATACTGATTTAGTTTTTTTGGAGGTTGTACTGACTTCAAATTCTTCCATTATCCAAGTTTTAAAATGCGAAATTAACTAAATGAAGTGAGAAAAAGACTATCCTTCTTCAAAAACTCCCAATGCCATAAAAAAATTCTATTTTTGCCATACTCTTGAAAATGTGATAAAATGGATTACCAATTTAAAGAAATAGAACAAAAATGGCAAGCGTTCTGGGCTGCCAACCAAACTTATAAAGTATCTAATACGTCTGATAAGCCAAAATATTATGTTTTAGATATGTTTCCTTATCCTTCCGGAGCAGGCTTACATGTAGGACATCCCCTAGGATATATCGCTTCCGATATATATGCGCGCTATAAACGCTTAAAAGGTTTCAATGTATTACACCCAATGGGTTTTGATTCTTTTGGCTTACCGGCAGAGCAATATGCGATTCAAACTGGCCAGCATCCGGCGATAACAACAGAAGAGAATATAAACCGATATCGAATCCAACTGGATAAAATCGGATTTTCTTATGACTGGTCCCGGGAAGTTCGCACCAGTAATTCCGATTACTACGGTTGGACGCAATGGATTTTCATGCAGTTATTTAGTTCATGGTATAATAAAGCAAGTGATAAGGCGGAACCAATCGGGCAACTTATCGGGCATTTTGAAAAAAACGGTAGTTCAGGGCTTCATGCTGTTTCCGATGACGATGTACATGAATTCACTTCAGCAGAATGGAGTGAATTTTCTCATGAAGAAAAACAGAGAGAACTGTTGAAATACCGCCTGGCTTATCTGAAAGAGAGTTCTGTAAACTGGTGCGCTGCTTTAGGAACGGTATTAGCCAATGATGAAGTCGTAGGTGGTGTGTCAGAAAGAGGCGGGTATCCTGTTGAACAAAAAAAGATGATGCAATGGAGTATGCGAATTGCTGCCTATGCTGAACGCCTTTTGCAAGGACTTGAAACAATCGATTGGCCGGAACCGCTGATTGAAATGCAAAAAAACTGGATTGGAAAAAGCATTGGAGCATCTGTTAAATTTTCTACAGAAAGTGGAAAGGATATTGAAGTTTTCACAACGCGGGTAGATACAATCTATGGAGCCAGTTTTATCGTTTTGGCTCCTGAACACGAGTGGGTTAAAGAATTGACTACTGCGGGTAAGCAAAATGAAGTAGAATCCTATATCGCACAGACGAAAAAGAAGACAGAACTTGAGCGTATGTCTGATACGAAAACTGTTTCGGGTGCTTTTACAGGAAGTTATGCAATTCATCCATTGAATGGCAAGCAGATTCCAATCTGGATAGCTGATTATGTATTAGCCGGCTATGGAACCGGTGCAGTAATGGCCGTTCCGTCAGGAGATCAACGTGATTTTCTTTTTGCAAAACATTTTGATTTGCCCATTATCCCGATTCATGATCAACAAAAAATAGAAGTAGAAGCTGACCCTTCAAAAGAAGGAAAATATATCAACTCTGATCTCATTAACGGAATGACTTATAAAGAAGCTGTTCCATTTTTGTTAAAGAAGCTTGAAACGCTGGGTAAAGGAAGAGGAAAAATAAATTACCGCATGCGGGATGCAATTTTCGGACGCCAACGTTATTGGGGAGAGCCAGTCCCTGTTTATTTTAAAGATGGCTTACCGTATTTAATTAAGGAAAGCGAATTGCCGCTTATGTTACCCGAAGTAGATCAATATTTGCCCACCGAAAGCGGAGAACCGCCTTTGGGAAGAGCGAAGGATTGGAAATATCAGGATCAATACGAATATGAGTTAAGCACCATGCCTGGCTGGGCAGGATCTAGTTGGTATTGGTACCGATACATGGATGCCAATAATCAAAAACAATTTGTTTCTGCAGAGGCGGCTGATTACTGGAGGGATGTCGATCTCTATATTGGAGGTTCTGAACATGCGACCGGACACCTATTATACAGTCGCTTTTGGAACAAGTTTCTAAAAGATTTAGGCTATATTCCGGAAGAGGAACCATTTAAGAAACTGATTAATCAGGGAATGATACAGGGCAGGTCTAATTTTGTCTACAGGTTATTGGATGATGAAGGAAGAGGAACCAATACATTTGTTTCATATGGCCTCAAAGATCAATATAAGACCAGCCCATTGCATGTTGATGTAAATATTGTGATGAATGATATTTTGAATATTGAAAAATTCAAAGCATCTCGTGTTGAATATAACAGCGCCGAGTTTATCCTGGAAAATGGGAAATATCATTGCGGACATGAGGTTGAGAAGATGTCGAAATCCAAGTTCAATGTAGTTAGTCCGGATGATATTATTGATTCTTATGGTGCAGATACATTGCGGATGTATGAAATGTTTCTTGGGCCTTTAGAACAAAGCAAACCATGGAATACAAATGGTATAGAAGGGGTATTTAAATTTCTTCGCAAATTTTGGAAGCTTTTTCATGACCAGGATTTCAATTTTAAGGTGTCAAATGAAAAAGCAAATGCCGCTGAACTAAAAGCTCTTCATAAGATTATTAAAAAAGTTCAGGAAGATATTGATCGGTTTTCTTTTAATACTTCAGTATCCGCTTTTATGATTTGCATCAATGAATTAACCGATCTGAAATGCAATAAGAGAGAAATATTAGAAGATTTATGCATTGTCCTTTCTCCTTATGCTCCACATATCACAGAAGAGCTCTGGTCAAAATTGGGTCATGAGCATGGCAGTTTAAGCTATGCTTCGTATCCGGTTTTCAATTCGCAGCATTTGGTCGAGAGTGAATTTAGCTATCCTGTTTCTGTTAATGGAAAGGTACGTGCAAAAATTGTGCTTCCGTTAGATCTGGAAATATCGGAGATTGAAAGCAGGGCGCTAAAAAATGCAGATGTTCAAAAACATCTTGAAGGAAAATCCCCAAAGAAAATAATTGTCGTAAAAGGAAGAATCGTGAATATAGTAATCTAAGCCTTTTTGCTACGTTAGTGTTTTGTAACGCACTTGTTGCCTTGTCTCGCTAAAAAGTATGTAACAAACATTCTTTATCAAAGACTAATTAGCAAATACAAAAAACGATACTATAAAACGATGAAACGAATATTATTTTTTGCGGTAATGTTATTGGCTGGCTTGCAAGTAAATGCACAGACAGGAATAAAAGGCTCTGTTACCGGTGTTGTTATTGATTCCGCAACCAATCAGCCAGTAGACTACGCTACTGTAGCACTATTTCCAATTGGAAAAACTGCCAGTGTAAATGGTAGTTTGGCAGATGGTAAAGGGAACTTTACTATACAGGATGTTCCAGCGGGGAAATACCGTATGGTAGTTAACTTTTTAGGCTATACTGAAAAAGAAATACCGGATCTTACAGTTAAAGGCGGTGATCTTAATATCGGAACTGTTTTATTAAGCTCAAGTGCTACTCAACTTTCTGCGGTAGAAATTCAGGGTGAAAGACCACTGATTGAAAATAAAATTGACCGCTTAGTATATAATGCTGAAAAAGATGTAACCTCGGCCGGGGGAAATGCCACTGATGTTCTACGTAAAGTTCCTTTATTATCGGTTGATATGGATGGTAATGTGTCTTTAAGGGGAGATCAGAATGTTAAAATCTTGATTAATGGGAAACCTTCCGGAGCAATGTCGAATAGTGTAGGCGATGCCTTAAAAATGATTCCCGCTGATCAAATTGCGAATGTTGAAGTTATTACCAGCCCTTCTTCGAAATATGACGCTGAAGGTACTTCCGGTATTATAAACATTGTAACAAAGAAGAAGAATATTAGCGGGGTTAACGGATCCTTATCTGCCGGTATCGGTACCCGCCAAAACAATTCAAATGGTAACTTAAATGTTCGAAAAGGAAAATTAGGTGTAGTTGCAAATGCCGGTGCACATTGGTCGTGGCCTTCTACTACGATTACTTCTTTTGACCAGTTCGATAATGATGGCACTCCTTTACTTTCTCAAAGAGGATCAAGTGAAGCTAAACGTGGTGGCGGTCGTGGATCAATTGGTTTAGATTATGATTTGAACGATCAAAATCTATTGAACACAACCTTTTCATTGAATAAATTCAGTATGGATCAGGATGGAACTTCCAGTTCTATATTCCAAAATAATTCAACATTGAATAGCAGTACAGATCAGAACAGAGGCTTTACAGGTTTCGATTGGTCAGCCGGGTATACGCATAAATTTGAAAAAGAAAAACAAGAGCTATCCTTTGTCGGACAGTTTTCGCGTAATAAAAACAATACTGATTATACGACACTTTATAGCGAAGGAGAGCGCTTAAATGAATTGGGTATTAATGATGGAACAAATGATGAATTAACCTTGCAAGTTGACTATGCTCATCCGATAAAAGACAAAGGTACCGTGGAAGTTGGTGCCAAAACAATTTTGAGAGACATTAGCAGTATTTCGGAATTGCAGGAGATGATAGATTCGCAATATGTTCTGAATCCGGACCGTTCTTATGATTATAATTACGACCAAAATGTCATTGCAGGTTATGTGTCATTAAATTATAATCTGAGTGACAAATACCAGTTTATGGCAGGTGTGCGTGCTGAACATACTGAATTAAACGGTGAGTCTGTTGGAAGTTTTGACGCGTTTAAAAACGATTATTTGAATGTTTTACCGAATGCAGTTATTTCCCGCAAGCTGAGCGATATGTCCAGTTTAAAACTTAGTTATAACCAGCGTATTCAACGTCCAAGTCTTTTCTATTTGAATCCTTTTAGAAATACATCGGACCCAATTAATCAGAGTGAAGGTAATCCGGAGTTAAAACCTGAATTGTCACATAATTTTGAGCTGGGTTATTCCACTTTTATTAAAGGAACTGTTATCAATGCTTCAGTCTTTTATCGGATAACCAATGATGTTATTGAAAGCTTAACATCAACAATTCCAAATCCGGACGATTCTGGTCAGCCAATTGTTTTGCAAACATTTGATAATATCGGACAGAATAAATCATTCGGATCTAACTTGTTTGTTTCAGTTACACCAGTCAAAAATTTAACCTTAAGAACGAATTTAAGTTTATACAGTTACAACACGGATGCTAGCCTGGTTAATAATGATTTAAGTACCGAAACCGATAAAACACATTTTATGTACCGGGCTTTCATAAACGGAAGCTATAATATAGCGAACGGTTTTATTGCAGAATCTTTCTTTATGGTAAATTCTCCAAGGCGCACCTTCCAGGGTACCAGCCCTTCATTTAATATGTGGAGTATCGGTTTTAAGAAAGAGCTATTTGATAAAAAGGCGAGTGTAGGTATTAACATCATTGATCCATTCAATGAAACGAAGACTTTCAAATCTGAAATCTTTACACCAAATTATACACAACAATCCAGTTTTGCAGTGCCGTTCCGTTCATTTGGAGTAACCTTCAGTTATAATTTTGGAAAGCTGGATTTTAAAAATGCGCCTCGTAAAACAAGAGGGATTACAAATGACGATCAAAAACAAGGAGAGAGCCAGCAAGGGGGAGTGGGACAATAATTAACAGCTCAATAGCAAATCAAAGGGACTGTGCTCGTATGAGACAGTCCCTTTGATTTTTAATAAAAATTATATCGAATCCTAGCCAGGATTGCTTACTTCAAGAATAAGATATTTCCGTATTCCAACAGGCATTTTCCATTCTACTTCGTCCCCAAGTTTAAAACCTATCAACGCTGAACCAATGGGGGTCAATACGGAAACCTTTTGTTGTTTAATATCTGCTTCTGAAGGCGGAACAATCGTAAGGGTAGTCTTAGCCTTACTTATAAGGTCCTCTATTGTAACTTTCGAATATATTTTAACCCGGTCTGCAGGAACCTTGTCTTTTTTTACTACGTCGGCACGGCTTAATTCATAAGCCAAAGACATGGGGTTATCAGGGTTTGATGAAGGTGTTACAAAGCTTTTTAACAAGTTGAAATCTTCTTCGCTTAAAATGACTTTATTGGTTGAGTTTTTCATAAAGATTTTTATTTATTATCAATTTTACTCGATAAGGGTGATGGAATATTGATTAAGAATTTGATTTATTTGAAATATATGCTGAGGTGCAGATATTTATACGACAAGGAATAAAATGAATCGAAGATATTCCTTATAACAGGAACCTCGATACGGGCTGAAAGAGCTATATGTTAAAACTTGATTCATTTCCTCAAACTTACTAAATAAAAAATAAAAGAACAATATTACTTTTTTCCTAATTTTATAAACTTATGAAGAACCTATTTCCTATTCTATCCAATATAACCTATCTTGATACAGCAAGCTCTTGTATTTTATCGAAATCATTATTTGACTGGCGCCGGCAGCATGATCAGGAATTTTTTGAAAAAGGAAGTGTTTTCAGAACAGACCAGGCTGCGTTTTTATCGGGCGTAAAAAAGAGTGTAGCTGGTTTCTTTAATTCAAAAATTAATAATACGTTCCTTGTACCCAACTTTTCATTTGCTTTCAATACCCTGCTATCGGGCTTGTCACCTAAGAACCGCTTTCTTATCTTAGCAGAAGAGTATCCATCAGTTTCCTTCCCGATAAAAAATAGCGGTTTTGAATTTAAGGAATTAGCAATTGACGAACATTTAGAAGAGAATATCTTTTATGCAATCAGAGAATATAAGCCTACCATATTAGCATTTAGTATGGTTCAATATATCAATGGCATGAAAATAGAAAAAAGTTTGATAAAAAAGATTAAAGAAAACTTTCCTGAATTGTTATTAGTTGCTGATGGTACACAATACTGTGGTACCGAAAATTTTGATTTCGAAAATTCAGGTCTAGACGTTCTCGCAGCAAGCGGTTATAAATGGATGCTGGCCGGTTATGGAAATGGCTTTATTTTATTAAGTGACCGCATTGGCATACAACTTTATGCAGATATTGATTTCTCGTCGGTGCCTTCTGAATTCACTTCGAGAGGTAAAAACGATTTGTCATTACTATTTGAGCCCGGTCATCTTGATACGCTAAATTTCGGTTCACTGCAGCAGTCAATTCTTTTCTTGCAAAAGTTAGGCATGGATCATATCGAATCCCGGATTCGTACGCTTGCTCATAAAGCAAAAGAGGCTTTTTCAGAACGGGCTTTATTGGAAGAAGTTATTGTAAAGAGTAAATCGCATTCCAGTATTTTTAATATAAAAGGAGATGATATACTTTTTCAAAAATTACAGGCCGAAAATATTGTTTGTATTCAGCGGGGAAAAGGCATTCGGGTTGGCTTTCACTTTTTTAACACAGAGGATGATCTGGAAAGATTATTGGATCAAATATAAACAGAGCGTCCTGTAACAATTTTAATGTTATATCCTCTAATAATTGTATTTTGTGAAATCTCAAAATTGTAAAATTACTTAAATGAAGAAGAAACTAACGGAGACTATTTTAGCTGTTGCCTTTTTGTGCATTGGTTTAGGTGCACAGGCTCAAAATGAAATTAAATTCAAGGAATTTAAACTAGATAATGGTTTAAGTGTAATCATGCACCAAGACAAAACAACTCCGATTACGGCGGTTTCTGTATTGTTTCATGTGGGATCAAAAAATGAAGACCCGGAACGTACCGGTTTCGCACATTTCTTTGAACACCTGCTGTTTGAAGGAAGTGAAAATATCGGTCGTGGTGAATACATGAAAAAAATCCAGTCAATTGGTGGTACATTAAATGCGTTTACATCCAATGATCAAACCTATTATTACGAAGTGGTTCCTTCCAATTATTTGGAAACAGCCCTTTATATGGAGAGTGAACGCATGCTGCATGCCAAAATTGACACCATTGGCGTAAATACCCAACGTGAAGTTGTTAAAGAGGAAAGACGTCAGCGTTATGAAAACCAACCCTATGGAACGATTCTTCCGGAAGTGCTGAAGCGCTCTTTTCATACTCATCCTTATAAATGGCCGCCGATCGGATCAATGGAACATTTAAATTCAGGGAAGTTGAGTCACTTTATGGATTTCTATAAAACATTTTATGTGCCCAATAATGCGGTATTAACCATTGCGGGCGATCTTGATTATGCTCAGACTGAAGAATGGGTGCGGAAATACTTTTCCGAAATACCTAGAGGAACCAAAGAAATTCCTCGCCCTACTGTAGTTGAGCCAAAAAGAACAAAAGAAATCAGAGATATCGTTTACGATAATATCCAATTGCCTGCAGTAATTGAAGCTTACAATCTTCCGCGCAAGGATGACAAGGATTCCTATGCATTGGATATGCTTTCTACTTATTTAACCGGAGGTAAAAGTTCTTTAATGACGAAGGAACTTGTTGACAAACAGCAAAAAGCGCTTGCGGTTATGGCTATGCCATTAAACCTGGAAGATGGCGGTGTGTTTTTATTATATGGTATTGCCAATATGGGAATCGATGCCGATTCGCTTGAAAAAAGCATTGACGCAGAAATAGAACGTGTTAAAACCAATGGTGTATCTGAAAAAGATTTTCAAAAGCTATTAGCTCAGGTAGAGAATGCTGTGGTTACTCAAAATGCTTCTGTCGCAGGTATTGCTCAAAATTTAGCAGAAAGCAAAGTGTATTTTGGTGATGCGAACGAAGTTAATAAAGAGATGGAAAAATATAATAAGGTCAAACGGGAAGATATACAACGAGTGGCAAAACAATATTTTGATAAAAACGGACGTGTGGTTTTACATTATTTACCAAAAGCTGCTCAAGCTGAGAATGCTGTAAAGAACTAGTCACTTAAAAAAGCAAAACAATGAAAACGATAAGCATATATATATTATTTTTATTCTTTACCATTACTACGGTTTTCGCACAAGTAGACCGTAGCAAATATCCTGAACCAGCGCCGGCTCCGGTTATTAATATCGGAGATGCGGAAACTTTTACATTACCAAATGGTTTAAAGGTATTTGTTGTAGAGAACCATAAACTGCCGAGAGTGACTTTCTCACTTGTTTTAGATCGTGATCCGATTTTAGAAGGTGCAAAAGCTGGTTATTTAGATCTGGTAGGACCTTTAATGATGTCGGGGACAAAAACGCTGAATAAAGATCAGTTAGATGAAGCGATTGACCAGATTGGTGCCCGCATTAACGTTGGTTCTGCATCAGCATCGGCATCATCTTTAAAGAAACATCAGGAAACACTTTTAAAATTATTTTCCGATGTACTGTTCAATCCAAGTTTTCCACAGGATGAATTAGATAAGTTGAAAAAACAGAGCATTTCCGGCCTGGCCGCAGAAAAAGATGATCCAAACGCGATCGCTTCAAAAGTTAGCAATGCGGTTTTATATGGTAAAGACCATCCATATGGAGAAGCGGAAACCGATGGAACGATAAGCGCCATTACTGTAGCTGATATTCAAGGGTATTATAACACCTATTTCCGGCCAAATATCGGTTATCTGGCTATTGTTGGTGATATCAACAAGAAAGAAGCTGAAGCATTGGTCAAGAAATATTTTGCTGATTGGAAGAAAGGATCCGTTCCGAAACACGATTGGAAACCGGCTATCCTGCCTAATAACAATAAAGTAATCTTAGTAGACAGACCGTCAAGTGTTCAATCCATTGTTACAGTTACTTATCCTGTAGATTTACAATATAATAGTCCGGATAGAATTCCATCAAGCTTATTGTCTTATGTTTTAGGAGGCGGCTCTTCATCTCGCTTGTTTATGAACTTACGTGAGAATAAAGGCTACACCTATGGTGCTTATTCAAGTATCAGTCCGGATAAAATCAGTGGAGCTTTTGAAGCTGATGCAAGTGTTCGTACAGAAGTAACTGATAGCGCTGCTTACCAATTTTATCAGGAATTAAATCGTATTGCAGATAAAACCATTACAGACGAAGAACTTGATGCAGCAAAAGCATATTTAACAGGTAGCTTTGGCCGCTCACTTGAAAGCCCGTCTACCATTGCCAGTTTTGCTCTCAATACTGAAATCCAAAAATTACCCAAGGATTATTATAAGAATTACTTAAAAAATCTGAATGCAGTAACAGCGGATGATCTCAACAAGATTGCCCCTAAATACATTAAACCGAATAATTCATATTTGATCATTGTTGGTAATACAGCTGATTTCAAAGATGGGGTAACTCAGTTTGGAGAAGTTAAAAACTACACAATTGAAGGAGACGTAGAGCAAAAGACTGCAGCCATCGATGCAGATGTAACAGCTGAAAAAGTAATTGAAAAGTACCTGGATAAAATTGGAGGGAAAGACAAATTACTAAGTGTCCAAACAATTAAGCAAACAGGTGAAGGAGAAATTCAGGGGATGACGATCTCACAGGTGGCCTCGATTGATAAAGCAAACGGCGTTATGGTGCAACGCACATTTATGGGCACTCAAGAGGTGTCTAAAATGCGTGTAACCAAGGATAAGACGGTTGCTTCAGCAATGGGGCAGGAACAAGAAATGCCGGGTGAGATGCATGGGGCCTTACAAGATGCTTTATTGATCTTTCCGGAGCTAAATTATGGCCAGAATGTGAAAATAAGTCTGGATGGCATTAAAAAGGTGAATGGCAAAGATGCTTACAAAGTGATTGTTGAAAATGGCGAAAATAAATCAAATGAATATTTTGATTTGGCAAGTGGGTTAAAAGTAAAAACTGAAAGTTCTTTAACAGGAGAGATGGAATATTCAGATTACAAAGATTACGGAGGTATTCAGTTTCCTTCGGTTTTAACTGTAAAAACACCACAACTGCCAATGGCATTGAAAATGGTTATGACAGATATTGAAGTGAATCCTGTATTAACAGAGGCAGATCTAAAATAAAATTTTGGTTTTAATGAGCAAAGGGGAGATTATTTCACGATAATCATCCCCTTTTGTTTTTAAGCCAATTAATAACTTACTTATTTAAATGTTAGAAACGGATAAACTGTTCTATCTGCATTTGGGTGAATTTTACCGTATCTTCTTTAAAAAGGTCTCCATTTTTGTCCATTTCGAGCCGGATATGAGGAATGTGAATTTTTAAAGGCAATACATGCATTTGCATATAATGACAAACGCCGGTAAAATGTTCGATTCCACGAATATTACCATATTTTCCACTTGATAAGCCGACCAGCGCCACTTTTTTTCCAGCGAAACTATCAGGATATTTGCAGGCATCTAAGAAAGTTTTTAAAACACCCGGAAAACTGCCGTTGTATTCAGGAATTACAAAAACAAATTTATCACTTGCTTCAATATTATTTAAGATTTTTTCAAATGCTTCACTTCGTGCTCCATAAAGATCAGACACAATCAGGTTTGGTGGTAAATCTTCCAATGAAAATACAACCGAATCTTTTCCTAACTTTAAGAATTGTTTTTGGTAGTATTTTGAAAGCTTTAATGTGCTGCTATTTATACGGTTTGTGCCGGAAATTATCGTAATCATGTTTTAAACTAAAGATAATATTAAGCGTTTAGAAAAGAAGTTAAAATTTTAATTTTTGTATCTTAGCCCTTTCATAATTGCTAATAAAGCGAAGTTAAACATATTAGCTAGCTTTATTAAATGAAGACAATAAATTTGTCTTTTAGCAGTACAATATCATAGCAGGAAAATTGCATTTATGGGTAAAATAATCGCATTAGCCAATCAAAAAGGCGGAGTTGGAAAAACTACTTCTTCAATAAACTTAGCAGCAAGTCTGGCTGTTTTGGAATATAAAACATTATTAGTTGATGCCGACCCTCAAGCCAATTCTACTTCCGGAATAGGTTATGATCCGCGCGCCATAAAAACTAGTATTTATGAATGCATAATTAATGATGTTCCGGCAGCAGAAGCAATTTGTACAACAGAAACCCCAAACCTGGATCTTCTACCCGCACATATCGACTTAGTAGGTGCTGAGATTGAAATGATCAATTTGGAAAACCGGGAGTTTAAAATGAAACATATTCTTGATCAGATTAAAGATCAGTATGACTTTATAATCATTGATTGTTCACCGTCATTGGGATTGATTACAATTAATGCGTTAACGGCTGCCAATTCAGTTATTATACCGGTGCAATGTGAATATTTTGCATTAGAAGGGCTTGGCAAGTTATTGAATACTATAAAAATTGTACAAAATCGATTAAATGTCGATTTGGAAATTGAAGGGATTTTATTGACGATGTATGATGTTCGTTTACGTCTTTCCAATCAGGTTGTGGAAGAGGTACGCTCTCATTTTACAGATTTAGTTTTTGATACCATTATCCAAAGAAATACACGTCTTAGTGAAGCTCCCAGCTTTGGCGTTTCGGTAATTATGCATGATGCTAATTCTAAAGGAGCAATAAATTATTTAAATTTAGCAAGAGAAGTTTTGTTAAAAAACGGATTAAGAAGAGTAGAAGACCAAAAGGCAACAAATTAATATGGCACAACAGCGAAAAACAGGATTAGGGAAAGGGTTGAGTGCATTATTGAATGACAATGAGGATATTAGAAAAGAGCCTCAGAGCAGAGCTGTAACCGAAGAAAAACCGACAAGATCATTAGGTTCCATTAGTCCGATAAAAATTGAATATATTGAAGTCAATCCGTTTCAGCCAAGAACTGAATTTGATATAAAGGCATTGGAAGAATTGGCCGAATCAATCAGGCTTCAAGGGTTAATTCAACCTATTACAGTTCGTAGGATGTCTGAGAATTCTTTTCAGCTTATTTCCGGAGAGCGCAGATTTCGTGCTTCAAAGATGGCAGGGTTAACAGAGATTCCGGCCTATGTGCGTACTGCAAACGATCAGCAAATGCTCGAAATGGCATTAATTGAGAATATTCAGCGTGAAAACCTGAATGCCATTGAAGTTGCATTAAGTTTTCAACGGATGATTGATGAATGCAATTTGAAACAGGAAGAACTGAGCGACCGCGTTAGTAAAAATCGCTCCACTGTAACCAATTATCTTCGTTTATTGAAGTTGCCTCCAAGCATACAGGCTTCTATCAGAGATGGCCAAATCAGCATGGGGCATGCTCGTGCCTTAATTAATGTCCCTGAAGTGGAAAAGCAAGTGTTTCTTCATCAGGAAATAATAAGTAAGGGACTTTCAGTGAGGAAAGTAGAAGAATTGGTGCGCTTGCTTCAGCAAGACGTTAATGATAAAAATACTTCCCAAAAGAAGAAAGCACCCGCAAAATCCTTTCAGTTCCAAAAAATTGAAGATGACTTAGCAACCAAGTTTGCCACACGTGTCAAACTAAGCGTTGCAGCAGATAAAAGCAAGGGTTCTATACAAATTCCTTTTAACTCGGAAGATGATCTTAACCGCATTCTGGAACTATTAGATTGGTAAACAAATGCGCTATTTAAAAGCATTCATTTTGGTCTTTATCTGTAATATCGGACTTGCGCAGGCACAGAGGGCTGATTCTCTTCGACAGGAAATTAAACAAATTTCCGTCGATACACTCAATATGCAGGATTCAACCAACGTGCCTACTGATACCAATGTAAAGAAAAATAAAAAAAAGGTTAAAGAGGAAGAGCCTTATGTTTATAAAGATTCTACCCGTCTGGCCTTAGAAAAGATGCCAAAAACCGCTGTAAGGCGTTCAGCAATTTTACCTGGTTGGGGACAATTATCTGTTAATAAAAAATGGTGGAAGGTGCCGATTATTTACGGAGGGGTCGCTGGGTTGATTTATAGCTATGATGTTGCTCAGAGCGGCTATAAAGAAATGTTGGCAGAAGCTCAGTACCGCCTACTTAATAATGGGCAATATTTAAATGAGAAGTATGCCGCGGCAAATCAGGAATGGATAATTCAGGCCAAGGATTTTTATCGGCGGAATCGTGACTTGACGATCCTTTTAGGAGTCGGACTTTATGCATTAAATTTAATTGATGCATATGTTGATGCTAAAATGTTTCGTTACGACATGGCTGACGATTTAAGTTTTAAAATTAACCCGCTGATTGAGCAGCCATTAGGAACATATGCAAACCGAGTGCCTGTTTTTGGCTTAAAAATGTCTGTTACAATTCATTAATCTTTAATTTTACAGAAAAAGATAATATCGTATATTGCAATCCTAATCAATTAAATAACATAACATGAACATCGCATTAATTGGCTATGGTAAAATGGGGCAAATTATTGAGAAAATTGCCAACGACCGGAACCATGAAATTGTACTGATTGTTGACGAAAATAATCGTGAACAAATAACCATAGAAGAGCTGCAACAGGCCGATGTGGCAATTGATTTTAGTACTCCACAGTCTGTTTTAGAAAATATTGATTTCTGTTTGCGGGCTAACGTACCGGTTGTTGTGGGTACAACAGGCTGGTATGATCAGTTAAAAAACGTTGAAGATAAATGCATTGCAGGGAATAAATCGCTCATGTATGGGTCCAATTTTAGCATCGGAGTAAATGTATTCTTTCATATCAATAAATTGCTGGCAAAAGCAATGAGTCCTTATAAACAGTATGAAGTGCAGGTGGAAGAAATTCACCATACACACAAGCTGGATGCACCAAGCGGCACAGCGATTACAATTGCTGATGGAATATTGGAGAGCTACGAAGGGAAATCTACGTGGGTTAATAATGTGATTGGTGATAACAATGAAATCATCCCTAAAAAGGATGAACTGTTAATTGAATCACATCGGCTGGAGGATGTTCCCGGAACGCATACCGTGCTTTATAGCTCAGAGGTTGATCAAATCGAATTCAAACATACTGCCCATAGTCGCTCCGGGTTTGCTTTAGGTGCTATTATAGCAGCTGAATGGTTACAGGATCATCCCGGCTTTCATAATGTGAAAGACATGTTCCAATTCGATTAATTTAAAAAGCAAAAACAAATTTACATGAATTATATCATCTGCTTAATATTACTGGTTTTAATACATTTCGGGTTATGGAAGATGTTTGTAAAAGCCGGTCGTCCTGGCTGGGAAGCATTGATTCCATTTTACCGGGAGTATATTATTACCAAATTAACAGGGCGGGCATCCTGGTGGGTCATCCTGCTGCTTATTCCCATTCTTAATATTTTTATCGGTATTACAATCTACATTGATTTCGTTAAGAGTTTTGGAAAACGTAGTTTTCTGGAACATGCCGGCACTGTTCTCTTGCCCTTTGTAGTTTTCCCTCTCTGGGGAACTGATACCACTTCAAGTTATTGGGGGCGGTCTACCACAGAAGAATTCAAAGAGAAATATCCCTATAAAAAGAGTGTCGGCCGCGAATGGGCCGATGCCATTATCTTTGCCATTGTTGCTGCTACTTTAATCCGCGGATTTCTGATCGAGGCCTATATGATTCCTACCGGATCGATGGAAAAAAGCCTGTTGGTTGGTGATTTTATTTTTGTGAGCAAGGTTAATTATGGTCCTCGCATACCCATGACTCCTGTTGCTTTTCCGTTTTCACATCATACCCTGCCTACAGGCGGAAAGGCCTATTGGGAAGGGATAAAGCTGGATTACAGACGTCTGCCTGGTTTTCAGAAGATTGAACGGAATGATGTTGTGGTGTTTAACTATCCAATGGATGCTGATGCACCTTTAAACCGTCCGGTCGATAAACGCGAAAACTACATCAAACGGTGTATTGCCATTCCCGGTGATACCCTGAAAATTATAAATTCCCAGGTTTATGTTAATGGGTTAACAGATGTTAATCCTCCTGAAAGTGAGACTACTTACTATGTAAAGACAAATGGTACGGATCTTAATCCGCAGACTTTATTTGATATGCGTATCGAAGGTATGCGACAGTCTGAAACCGAGTATGTCTTTACAATGACCAAGGCTCAATCTGAAACGATCGCTTCCTGGTCGAACGTAGAAGCTGTGAAACCAAATATTGCTCCGGAAAATGCTTTCGATGAGCAGGTTTTTCCTCATACACCTTCATTCCCCTGGAATGTAGATAACTACGGTCCGATTATCATCCCAAAGAAAGGTTGGACAGTTAAACTGGACAGTACAACAGTTCCTATTTATGAGCGTTCCATCAGTGTTTATGAAGGAAATACATTCGAAAAACGGGCTGATGGCTATTATATTAATTCTGAAAAGGCAGACAGTTATACCTTTCATATGGATTACTATTGGATGATGGGTGATAACCGCCACAGTTCTGCCGATTCGCGTCTGTGGGGTTTTGTACCTGAAGATCATATTGTTGGGAAAGCCATGTTTGTATGGTTGAGTTTGGATGAAGTTGGAACTTTCCTGAACAAGGTTCGCTGGAATAGAATTTTTATGGGGATTAAATAGAGCGTAATCTAAAAAATAATTCAAGGGCAGTTTCTGAAGAAGCGGCCCTTTTTTTGTGGAAGCGTTTAATTAATTATTACAAAGAAGCACTCTTTTCCATACCAATAAGAGTTGAAAATATACCCAAATATTGCTCGCTTTCTGATACCAAATTTAAACGCATCTTTTCCGTACTTTATAGGGGTTTGTTCGAAGAGAGTCCGAAGAGGGTTCCTTGAGGATGCGGAGCGGGTCCCCGGCAATATACCTCGGAATTACCGTCAAGATAAAATGCTTATACCGGTATTAATTTCAATATTACTAATATTGTTTTTATACAGGTAAAGTTAACAAATAAATATAAGATTCTTGTTAACAATGGCGTCATCCGCATAGGATAGCAAAAAGCTAAAGCTTTTATAGTGACGTTAGATTAAATCGTTTAGCTAAACTGTTTAGATCATTTTTAACAGATTGGACAATCGGAATTCCTTTTGCCTGATTAATTAGCTCGGCTTCAAATTCCGGTTCACCAGGAATAATTACAGCTTGTGCTTCATTACTTCTCTCCGCATCTTTAAAACGGCCTATCCATTGATCAATATTCTTTTTATAGTCTTCTATTGGTCTGAAACCATCTACACGCCAGGCTCCTAAAAAATGTCCCAGGCCTTCGCCGGGTTGATTTTCAACAGGATCTAAAAAGGCAACAAATGGAGGAGCCCAGGGTCCGTAATTTGCGCCGGAAAGTACTGCGGAAAAAATATCTACCGCTGAGCTTAATCCAAAACCTTTATGACTTCCGTGGTCACGATCGCCACCCAAAGGTAAAAGGGAGCCACCATCTTTAAGCTCTCCTGCATTTAAAGAAGGATTTCCATTTACATCCTGCACCCAGCCACCTGGTATGGGCTGATTTTTTCTTTGCGCTACTTCCAGCTTTCCATTGGCAGCAGTTGAAGTAGCCATGTCAACGACAACCGGCGGATAGGTTCCGGCAGGAAATGCATAGCAGATGGGATTTGTTCCGAGCATTCTTTCTTTCGAAAAAGTGGGTGCTACTAAGGGGCTTGCATTCGTCATAGACATTCCAATCATATCTTTGTCCACAGCCATTAAAGCATGATAGCCCGCAATTCCAAAATGATTGGAATTTTTGACAGCTACCCATCCCGATCCGCATTTTTCTGCCTTTTCGAGTGCGATTTTCATCGCGAAAGGAGCTACTACCAAACCTAATCCGGCATCTCCATCAATGGTTGCCGTGCCAGGTGTTTCATGGATAATTTTTATTTTTGGATTGGTATTAATCCGTTTTTTATCCCATAAGCGCACATAGCCAATCAGCCTTGCCACTCCGTGAGAGTCAATTCCACGCAAATCAGCTTTTAATAATACGTCAGCTGCAAGTTCTGCATCCTCGTTACTGCAACCCATCGCCAAAAATACCTCTTGCGTAAATTTACGTAATGTATGTTCAGGAATTCTTTCTGTTTCCAAAGTTTGTTGTTTTTAAAATACAGCCTCAGCAATTCGTTTGGTTGGTTCCGGATTACCCATTGTATAAAAGTGTAATACCGGGGCGCCCATTTCTATTAATTCCTTGCTTTGTGCAATTAACCATTCAATACCTACTTCCTTCACATCTTGTTCTGATTTACAAGCACGAACCGCATCGCTTAAATCGACAGGGAAATCAATGTGAAAAGTTTTTGGTAAAGATACAAGTTGTTTAGAACCTGTAATCGGTTTTAATCCCGGAATGATTGGTACATGAATATCATATTCTCTACACTTCGTTACAAAGTCGCGGTATTTATTGTTGTCAAAAAACATTTGAGTAACAATGAAGTTCGCTCCTAAATCAACTTTTTGTTTCAGGTACTTAAAATCGGTTTCTAAGTTAGGGGCCTCAAAATGTTTTTCCGGATATCCAGCTACGCCAATGCAAAATGCATTTTGATCGGTTACATCAATATTTTCATGTAGATATTTTCCTTGGTTTAAATCCACTACATGCTTAAGTAAATCAGAAGCATAATTATGTCCGCCAGGAGTAGGGTAGAAGCTTTTTTCGGCCTGGCGTGCATCTCCTCTAAGTACTAAAACGTTGTCTATTCCTAAAAACTGTAGATCGATCAGCGCATTTTCGGTTTCCTCCTTGGTAAAGCCACCACAAATCAAATGTGGTACTGCATCCACCTTATATCTGTTCATAATGGCTGCACAAATAGCCACCGTGCCCGGGCGTTTCCGGTAGGCTATTTTTTGTAATAAGCCTCCAGGTTGTTCTTTATATATATAATCTTCCCGGTGATAAGTTACATCAATAAATGGAGGATTGAATTCCATTAATGGGTCAATTGTTTTATAGATATTTTGAATACTTTGCCCCTTAACCGGAGGAAGTAACTCAAAAGAGAAGAGCGTTTTTCCGTTAGCTTTGGTAATATGTTCCGTTATTTTCATTGGAATAAATTGTTTTTAAGTGGTAATGTAGCTATCATATGAACTGTTAAATATGTTAGTTAATTAGTAAGATAGATTGGGAGCTAACCACCTTTCGGTGTCCTCCAGGGACGCTCCTTTCCTAACAGCATAATCTTCTACCTGATCTTTTGCTATTTTTCCTAATCCGAAATAGCGGGAATGAGGATGCGAGAAATAGAATCCACTTACAGCAGCTGTTGGGAACATCGCAAAGCTTTCTGTAAGCGAGATACCTGTATTTTTTTCGGCCTCCAACAGATCAAATAAAGTTCGTTTTTCTGTATGATCCGGGCAGGCCGGGTAGCCGGGGGCGGGCCGGATACCTGTGTATTTTTCCTTGATCAATTCTTCATTGCTTAAGTTTTCTTCCGGATCGTATGCCCAATAATTTTTACGAACCAGCTCGTGCATTTTTTCAGCAAAAGATTCTGCCAGGCGATCAGCCAATGCCTTTACCATAATCGCATTATAATCATCGTGATTTTTTTCATATTCTTTTACCACCTCATCGCTTCCTAAACCAGTTGTTACAGCAAAGCCACCCCAGTAATCGGCCTTTCCGGTATCTTTTGGAGCTACAAAGTCCGATAATGCATAGTGTGGTTCTCCCTTTACTTTCTCTGACTGCTGACGTAAGGTATGAATTCTTGTTAAAATTGTTTCCCGACTTTCATCTGTATAAAGTTCAATATCATCGTCAACACTGTTTGCAGGCCAGAAACCAATTACGCCATTCGCCTTCAATAATTTTTCGTCAATTAATTTACGAAGCATCACTTTTGCATCTTCAAATAGTTTTGTAGCCTCAACACCGACCACCTTATCCGTTAAAATACGCGGATAGCTTCCATGAAGTTCCCAGGTATGGAAAAAGGGTGTCCAGTCAATATAGGGTTCAAGCTCTTCCAACGGGAAATCTGTAAATACTTTGGTGCCAAAAAAAGCAGGTTTTGGAGGGTTATAATCCACAAAATCTGTTTGAAAACGATTCCTTCTCGCCTCCTGGATAGTCACAAATTTCTTATCTGATCTTTTGCTCAGATGTGCTTCCCGTGCCCGGTCATAATCTCCTCTGATTTTCTCTGTAAAAGCCTGTTTATTTTCTTCATTCAGGAGGTTGGTACAAACACCTACACTACGTGACGCATCAAGCACATGAACTGTTGGCCCGGAATAATTCGGGGCAATTTTAACGGCTGTGTGAATACGTGAAGTAGTTGCTCCCCCAATTAAAATAGGTAGTATTAATCCTTGACGTTCAGCTTCTTTTGCAAAATTGCCCATCTCATCAAGGGAAGGCGTGATTAAACCACTTAATCCGACAATATCAGCGTTAATTTTTTTAGCCTCATCGATGATTTTTTGTGCCGGAACCATGACACCTAAGTCGATAACCTCAAAGTTATTGCATGCCAGCACAACAGCAACTATGTTTTTTCCAATGTCATGTACATCCCCTTTTACAGTTGCCATCACAATCTTGCCCGCATTTTTTCTGCTTGTCGTATCTTTATTTTTTAATTTTTCTGCTTCGATAAAGGGTAGAAGATAGGCTACAGCCTTTTTCATTACACGCGCCGATTTTACCACTTGAGGAAGGAACATTTTCCCTGCCCCAAAGAGATCACCAACAATGTTCATCCCATCCATAAGCGGCCCTTCAATTACTTCTAAAGGTGCAGCATACGATAAGCGCGCTTCTTCCACATCCTGATCCAGGTAATCAATAATCCCTTTTACCAATGAATGTGACAGGCGTTCCTGTACAGATGCATTTCTCCACTCTTCAGATTTTACAATTACTTTCCCTTTGGTTTTAATTGTATCGGCGAAATCTACCAATCGCTCTGTTGCATCATCCCTTCGGTTCAATAAAACATCTTCTACATACACCAGTAACTCCGGTTCTATTGCCTCATAAACTTCAAGCATACCTGCATTTACGATTCCCATATCCAATCCTGCTTTGATAGCATGATATAGAAATGCCGAGTGCATTGCTTCCCTAACCACATTGTTTCCACGGAACGAGAAAGAAATATTGCTTACGCCACCGCTTACATGCACCAGTGGAAGATTTTCTTTGATCCATTTGGTTGCACGGATAAAGTCGACTGCATAATTATTATGTTCTTCCAGTCCGGTTGCTACTGTTAAGATATTCGGATCAAAAATGATATCCTGAGGTGGGAAGCCTATTCCTGTCAACAATTTATAACAGCGTTCACAAATCTCAATTCTGCGTTCAAAGCTATCTGCTTGTCCAACCTCATCAAATGCCATTACTACCACCGCAGCTCCAAAATTCATAATGATCCGGGCGTGGTCTAAGAACTCTTTTTCTCCCTCTTTTAATGAGATCGAATTTACAATTCCCTTTCCCTGCAAACATTGAAGACCCTGAAAAATAACGCTCCAACGCGAAGAGTCAATCATGATCGGCAATTTGGAAATATCCGGTTCCGAAGCAATCAAGTTTAAAAACTTCACCATTGCTGCTTCTGAATCCAGCATTCCTTCATCCATGTTTACATCGATTACCTGCGCACCACCCTCAACCTGTTGCCGCGCTACAGAAAGTGCAGCCTCAAAATCACCATTTAGAATAAGCTTTGAGAATTTTGGCGAACCGGTAACATTGGTACGTTCACCAACGTTTACAAAAAGACTATCGGGTTGAATCGTTACCGGTTCCAGTCCGCTTAACCGCAAATAAGGTTCCGGTTGAGCTGGTTTTCGCGGAGCTACGCCAGTTGCTTTTTTAACAATACAGGCAATATGCTCTGGAGTAGTACCACAGCAACCTCCTACAATATTGACAAAGCCATTGTCAATAAAATCTTCTAATAAATGTGCTGTTTCATGGGCATCTTCATCATAGGCGCCAAATTCATTTGGAAGTCCTGCATTTGGATAGGCAGAAACATAGCAAGATGCCTTTTCAGAAAGTTCTTTAATATGTGGACGCATTTCCTTTGCCCCTAACGCGCAGTTTAAACCAATGCTTAATGGCTTGGCATGACTAATGGAATTAAGAAATGCTTCAACAGTCTGCCCCGATAAGGTTCTTCCGCTTGCATCGGTAATTGTTCCGGAAATCATAATTTCCAACTGCTTATCTGCTGCTAATTTTCCGCTTTCCCGGAGTTCCTGTTGATATTTTTTTATTGCGAAGATTGCCGCTTTCGCGTTTAGCGTATCGAAAATCGTTTCAATCAAAAGCAGATCTACTCCGCCATCGACCAAGCCACGCACTTGTTCATAGTAGGCATCTACCAAATCCATAAAGGTCACCGCACGATAGCCCGGATCATTTACATCGGGTGAAAGGGAAGCTGTACGATTGGTCGGACCAATCGCACCGGCTACGAAACGCGGTTTATCGGGATCCTTTATCGTAAACTCTTCTGCAGCTTTTTTTGCTATTTTGGCTCCCTCAAAGTTCAGCTCATAGACCAGCGATTCCATTTTATAGTCCGCCATCGAAATCTTTTGAGAACTGAAGGTATTCGTTTCAATGATATCAGCTCCCGCTTTTAAGTAGTCGCGGTGAATGTCTAATATGATTTCCGGCTGTGTCAGGTTTAACAGATCATTGTTGCCCTGGACATCACAGCTATGGTTACTAAATCGCTCTCCACGAAAAGATGCTTCATTGAGCTTATGGGGCTGAATCATCGTACCCATCGCTCCATCAATAACCAAAATCCGCTTTTCTAATTCTTCTCTAATATCCATTATAGCTATATAAAATCCCTCGTAATCAATACGTTGGAAAATAAATTAAATGCTTTTTTTAGTTAGAGGAAGAGCAGGGGATATGGTTCTGCAGCTTATCTTTCCCGATCGATTGAATCTTTCAGGTAGAATGTAGCACCTTGTAAGTACAGGTTGCCAAGACTTCGCAGGGTCTAATCCCTCCGTCTTTCTCTATAAGCATTGCAAACTTAGATAAAATTACGTTTAAATACAATGTTAATGATTTTTATAAATCAATATTATCGCAAAACATAACTTATTTTGAAAATTTTGAATAAAAATCAATAATTTAGGCCTTATTTGTTAATTCAAACGAACCTGTTCAATTTTATTCCCGGATACAATGACAATCAAAAATATATTTATACTGCTCGCTCTCTTTTTCGTTGCATGTAATCAGACGAATAAACATGAGGATACCGAACAACATGAACATTCTGATCAGGCTGAGTATTCAGATGCAGGTCACGATCATGCCGTAGCAGGTCATAATCATGATCAATGTGTTTCAGATGGGATGCCTTCAAGGGCAGCGGCCATTGCAGAATCAAAAGTTAAAGTTCAGGGATTAGGGTCTGATAATGCAAACATGATCTGGGTAAGCGGAGGAGCTTTTACAATGGGTTCTAAAGAGTTTAGCGATAGCCAGCCATTGCATGAAGTGCGTGTTAATGGATTTTGGATGGATGAACATGAGGTTACAAATGCTCAATTCGCCCGTTTTGTACAAGCTACCGGTTATCAAACTGTAGCAGAACGTGCTTTAAATCCGGCCGATTTTCCAAATGTGCCTCGTGATCTGTTGGTTCCCGGGTCTGCAGTGTTTACACCGCCAAAAGAGAATGTTAGTTATGATGATTATACCAATTGGTGGAGCTACGTTGCAGGTGCGAGCTGGAAGCATCCGGAAGGACCAGCCAGTACGATTAAAGGCAAAGAAGATCATCCGGTAGTTCATGTTGCATATGAAGATGCAGCCGCTTATGCAAAATGGGCAGGTAAGCGTTTACCAACAGAAGCCGAATGGGAATTTGCAGCAAGAGCCAAGCAAAAAGATATGAAATATTATTGGGGAAATGTGATGAAGCCAGAAGGAAAGTGGGCTGCCAATATCTATCAGGGCAATTTTCCTCTTACAAACACCGCTGAAGATGGATTCGTTGGTTCATCGCCTGTAAAATCTTTTGCGGCCAATGCATTCGGAATTTATGATCTGGATGGAAATGTCTGGGAATGGTGTTCTGATTATTACAGACCGGATTACTATAAAAGCAGTCCGAAAGTTAATCCGAAAGGGCCAAGCGATAGCTTTGATCCTGCAGAGCCTGGCATGGTGAAACGGGTGCAAAGAGGAGGGTCTTTTCTTTGTAATGATCAATACTGTGAACGGTATATAGCCGGAAGCAGAGGAAAAGGCGAGGTTAGCAGTGCCAGTAATAATTTAGGTTTTCGTTGCGTAAGCGATGACCCAGCCCCGGAAAAGAAATAAGAAGTGAGTTCTTTATTTTAATTGCAATCAGTTAAGGGCAGAAACGATGGCTGATTTTTGATTTGCTGACAGGGTCATGGCCTGAAACTTCAATATATTCTACATTTGGTTTGAATAATGACCCTCCTACAATGCGTACAAAAATCTTTTCCAGAACTACTTCCTTGTTTTCTATTTTTGTGAAAGCCTGAAATTTATCACTGTGCTTGTTGTATTTTAAGCGTATTGCAAGATCCTTGTAAGCCTGGATTCGGATATCGAATTCATTTTCATTCAATTTTTTATGATGGACCCCGTAGGCCATCTTTCTTTGAATAAATGAGAGGCTACTTCGCTGTCCGTCTTCTGCGTAACGGATCCAATGGGCGCTTACAGGGTTGCTTTCATCTATTTCTCCTTCTTCCAGATTCAGTGTATAAATCACCGTATTGGAATTGGGGTCGCGCTGAAGATAAAAAAGCTGATCTTTTTCTTTCGGGATAGGAAGTTCATCTTTTTTTGCAGGATTCTTAAAAGTGTCAGATTTTTCCTGAGCGGCAATCTTAGTAATTAAAGTCATGTTGCCTGTTAAAAACAGAATAGAAATGATCAATAACCTCATATGGCAAAAAATTAAGTTAAGCGTTTTTGAATTTGTTCTTTCACAGTATGGTAAAGTTGTTGCGGCTTTTGCATCCGCCAATTCATGTCATCCAGTTTTCCCCCAAAATTTATATAATAATCAATATCTGTTTCCTTGAATTCTGCAATGACGTGTTCCCGGAAATTTACTCCGGCAACCCAACCGTCTTCGATTTCATCAAACCATTCTTCATAATAGCTGTCATCAGATGCATGGAAATTCAGGATGTTTTCTCCGATTAAAATAAATTTGTTAATTCCTTGTGCGATCATTAAATCAATTACCTCTCTTTTTAAGAGCATAATATCGTTATCAATTGCATCATTCCATTCTCCGAGAAGTTCAATGATAACATATCCGTGATCATAATCCGCATATAAAACTTTTAAGTATAAAGTAGTTGATCCAAAATGATCCCATTGCGGATGAAGCAAGAAATTATAGATTTGCTTGTCATATTCAAATTCATTGTACTCCAAATTATAAAAAGGAGAACGCTCATCTTCTGCTGCGGTATAATCATCACGCCAACGGTAAAAAGGTTCTATTTCATGCATATTATTAATTGTAAAAACAGGTAGCTGTCATAAATTTAATACATTTAATCCTTTATCAGGCAAATTGTATTTTTATTTGTTCTTTTCTTTAATTTTGGTTAAACTACACAGAAGAAAAGGTATTTTTGTCCCGATTTATTTCTATGCAAGATTCTACCAAAAAAAACATCTTGTTTGCTCTTGCCTATGCTGCTGTTTTAGCGGTAGGCATTCTTTTGGGCCAGAATTATGCTGATGAAAACCAATCAATCGGTAATACAAGCTTCATTCCTATAGGATTAACAGATAAAACGGGAAAAGTTCAAAAAACTTTGCAATTAATTAAAGAACGCTATGTAGATAAAGTGGGTCTTGATACCTTGCAAGATGTGGCAATAACAGAAATGCTTACGCGGCTGGATCCGCATTCAAGTTATTTTCCGCCCCGTCAGGCGCAAGCTATGGCAGAAAATCTGTCTGGCAGTTTTGATGGTATTGGAATTGAGTATTTTTCAATTAATGACACCTTGCTTGTAACCAGTATTGTAAAAAACGGGCCTGCGGATAAGGCAGGGATGCTGCGTGGAGACAAGCTTATCTGGATTAACGATTCTTTAATTGCCGGTGTCAATAGAAGTAAAGAAGAGATTGCCAATTTTGTTCGTGGAAAACGTGGCTCGTCAGTTAATATTTGGGTTAACAGAGCCGGTAAGGAGATTGAGAGCCCGATAAAAATCAGACGCGACCAAATTATTGTTAGTTCCATTGATGCAGCCTATATTATTCAACCACAAATAGCTTATATCCGTATTAAACGCTTTGGTGAACGTACAGCTGAAGAGTTTGAAGCGGCATTAAAAGATTTAGGCAAATCCAATTTCAATAAATTAATATTGGATTTACGTGAAAATGGTGGCGGTTATTTCTATGCTGCCTTAGCGGTTGCTGATAATTTTTTTCCGGCAGATCAGCTTCTCGTATACACAGCAGGGGCCAATGAAGAAAGAGTCGATTATTATTCAACCGATCATGGTTTATTTAAAACAGGCGCCTTGGCTGTCCTGATCGATGAAAATTCTGCTTCTTCAAGTGAGATTGTTGCAGGTGCTGTGCAAGATTTAAAGAGAGGCACTGTTATAGGAAGACGTTCTTTTGGTAAAGGATTGGTTCAGGAGCAATTTGATTTTGGTGATGGTTCTGCTTTAAGTTTAACGGTTGCCCGCTATTATACTCCTTTAGGCAGGAGCATTCAAAAACCATATAAGCTGGGAAATGGCCCCTATTTTAATGAACTGAATCAGCGTTTTCTGAGTGGAGAGCTAACGCAGAATATGACGGATATCGATTCGGTAACCGCCGATGGCAGGATTTACCAGAGTAGCAGCGGTAAGCTATTTAAAGTAAATGGAGGGATTATGCCTGATGTATATGTTCCATTGGACACAACTGCTTTAACTCCGTTTTATAAGCAGGTTCAGGAGCAGGATTTAATCAGTAAATTTGTTTATAATCACATGGTCAGTACTCCGCCATCTTTTGCTGTTGAAAACTTTATTGAAGATTATGAAGTGCCTTCAGCAGCCTTTCAACAATTCCTTCAATTTGCCCGGACTCAGGGTATTTTCTATTCAATGGGAGAGGTACGGTTGTCTAAAAAACAGCTTGAAGATGATATGAAAGCTTTGATTGGGCGGTACTTTTTTGGTACTGAAGCCTGGTTTAAAGTTCGCAACTATGAAGATTATATGGTTACAAGAAGTGTCGAAATATTAAAAAAGCCATAAGAATAATTTTCTTATGGCTTTTTTAATAGCATGTTCTGTCTTGCAGAATAGTATACGATTTTATTTCTGTCTGAAATAGATTTCAACAGGTACTCCCTCAAAATCGAAGTTCTCCCTTAGTTTGTTTTCAATAAAGCGTTTATAAGGATCTTTTACATATTGAGGCAGATTACAGAAGAATGCAAACATCGGTGAGCGGCCATTAATCTGTGTTACATATTTTGTCTTAATGTATTTTCCTTTTGTAGCAGGAGGAGGGAAGTTCTGGATGATAGGCAACATCACATCGTTCAACTTAGATGTTGAAACTTTTTTTGTTTTATTTACAAAGACCTTACCCGCAGCTTCAACTACTTTCATGATTCTTTGCTTCTCCGTAACCGATGTGAAAATGATTGGTACGTCTGTAAAAGGAGCTATCTTTTCACGAATTTTGTCTTCGAATTCCTTACTGCTTTTATGCGTCTTTTCAACTAAATCCCACTTGTTAACGATAATTACAACACCTTTTCTGTTCTTTTCAGCAAGGCGAAAAATATTAATGTCCTGAGATTCAATCCCCTCAGTTGCGTCTAGCATAAGAAGAATAACATCTGCCTCTTCCAGCGTTTTGATTGTTCGCATTACTGAGTAAAACTCAATGTCTTCAGTAACTTTTCCCTTTTTTCTCAATCCGGCAGTATCTATTAATAAGAACTCATGGCCAAATTGATTGTAATGTATTGCTATTGAATCTCTTGTAGTGCCTGCATTTGGTGTTACGATATTCCGTTGTTCGCCAACCAATGCATTTGTTAGAGATGATTTACCTACGTTTGGACGGCCCACAATTGCATATTTGGCAAGTGTATTCTCCTCCTCGGGAAGATCCTCAAAATGTTTTACAACCTCATCTAACAGTTCACCTGTTCCTGAGCCGGTCATTGATGAGATAGGATATAAGTCACCAAGTCCCAAAGCATAAAAAGTAGTTGCTTCAATATGCAGGTTGGTATTATCTACTTTATTCACTACAACAAAAACAGGCTTTTTGCTTCGGCGAAGCAAGCTTGCAATTTCATCATCCAGGTCGGTAATCCCGGTTGTGACATCTACCATAAACAGAATAACAGTTGCTTCATCTATGGCGATTAGTACTTGCTCGCGAATGGCAGCTTCGTAAATATCATCCGAGCCGTGAACATATCCACCTGTGTCTACTACAGTGAAGTTTTTTCCGATCCACTCTCCCGTGCCATAATGACGATCCCGGGTAACTCCGCTGAAATCGTCAACAATAGCCTTCCGACTTTCTATTAAACGATTAAAGAAAGTAGATTTGCCGACATTCGGGCGGCCAACGATGGCGATAATATTTGACATGGTAATATTTAAAAAGGTGTTTTTACTGTAATTTCTGCAAAGATACGCAAAAGATACTTATATTCATGTTAGCCCCTAAACCTTTCATAATGAATAAATCTGAGGGGTGTTTACCAAAATTTCAAAACAGTTTTAGCTGCTTTGGGTTTTTTTCAATTATTTTAGTTTCGGCAAAATTAGAAAGCGTAATACCTAGGAGCCGAACTCTTTTTTCTTCTGACGCGAGGGCTTTTGATAAGAGATCTTTTGAGGTTTGAAGAATAATTGAAAATTCATCAGTTCCCTGTGTAAAAGACTTGCTGCGATTTATGATTGAGAAGTCATTAAATCTGATTTTAATAGTCACAGTTCGTCCTTTTAACTTATGTTTTTGTAAGCGTATGATAAGTTTATTCGCAATCTTTTCAAGCTCCAAATTCATATCTGCCAGCAAAGTAAGATCGTGTTCAAAAGTATCTTCTACACCCACCGATTTGGTTTCACGATGTGCTTGTACCGGTCGGTCATCAATGCCTCGGACAATCCGATAATAGAAGTGTCCTTGTTTTCCAAAATGTTGAACTAATTCCCGTTCAGTCAATTTTTTCAGGTCAGCTCCTGTATACAATTGCATTTGCTTCATTTTGGCAGCTGTTACTTTTCCCACCCCGTGAAACTTTTCAACTGCCAAACGTTCCATAAAAGCTTGAATCTTAGAAGGACCTATAAATGTGAGTCCATCAGGTTTATTGATATCCGATGCTACTTTTGCTACAAATTTATTAATGGAAATACCTGCAGAAGCTGTAAGCTGTAATTCATTTTTAATGGCTTCACGTATTTGTTTCGCGATCTCCATTGCAGAACCGATACCCAGCTTATCATTGCTGACATCCAGATAGGCTTCATCCAGCGATAAGGGTTCTATTATATCCGTATATCTTCTAAATATTTCACGGATGCTGGTAGAAACTTTTTTATAAATATCAAAACGAGGAGGTACAAATAGGATATGCGGACAAAGTTTTAATGCTTTATGAGAAGGCATAGCAGAGCGTATACCAAAAACGCGCGCTTCGTAACTAGCTGCTGCTACCACTCCACGCCCTTCAGGTGAGCCGCCAACTGCCAATGGTTTACCTCTATAGGCCGGAAAATCACGTTGTTCAACAGAAGCATAGAAGGCATCCATATCGATGTGAATAATTTTACGGTATATGGTGTTGTCCTCAAGCATCAATATTACTATTATTAATTCAAAGATAAGAACAATGCAGGAAGATATTATTTTTAGAATTAACTATGGGAATCTAATTTGATAGCGCAATCGATTGATTGAACAACCAGCTTGTTTGCTATAAATCTGCTCTCTATCTTGGAGCTCATTTAAAATTTAAGAGATGTTCTCATTGTTTTCCTTTCCCAAAAAGTTTTTTATAGTAGCGCTTATATTGGGTCATTCAATTTCTGAAAAGGTGTTCAGCCAACAATTTTTTAGTATCCCTGCAAATAAAGGATATGTTGAGCCTATGGTAGCTAATGAAGATGGCCCGCGATTCAACCCGGATAAAGATGCAGAAATTATTCGTCGCTGGACGACTGCTGACAGAAACTGGGTTTGGTATTTCCATTATTTACCAGGAACTTACGATGTTTCGTTAAATATTTCTCTTACCAAAGGAGAACAAACCGAATACATGCTTTCATTTAATAAAGCAGAAGACAAAAGTGTTAAAAGTAGCAAGTTGCAGGTGAATGGAACCGGGGATTTTCAAAATGTGTCGCTTGCTAAGGTTGAAATTGAAAAAGAAGGCTTTTATCGTTTAGCCTTAAATCCGGTATCAAAAAGTGGCAAAACATTTGGGGACTTAAAGAGCCTCGATTTTAAACAGATAAAAGGAACCAACGGAAATGTTCGTTTTGTAAAGTGGTTTTCGTCACCTTCGGTCCATCTAGGATATAGCCCTTCTGATCAAGTTAAACGCAATTACGATTGGCTTTATGCTGAAATCAATGTCCCGGTTGGATACGATCCCCTTTATACTTTTTATATGGGTATCGGTTTTTATCGTGGGTATTTTGGTATTCAGGTAAACAGTGAAACAGAAAGACGTGTTCTTTTCTCCGTTTGGGATAGTGGTAATGAGGCGGTTAGTCGTGACAAGGTTGGACATGATAATCGGGTGCGCCTGGTTAAAAAGGGAAAAGAGGTGCAGGCTAACGACTTTGGAAACGAGGGTACAGGCGGACAGTCATATAGACGATATAATTGGAAAACAGGTACTCCGATGAAGTTTTTGATGCATATAGAGCCTGCTGAAGATAATAAAATGGTTTATTCGGCTTGGTTTAATGATACGAATAGTGATAACTGGCAATTCATGGCAACCTGGATTGCACCTTATGAAAGCAAATACTTTGATGGATTCTATTCGTTTTTAGAAAATTTCGGTAATAGGAACGGGCAAGAAGTTCGTAAAGCTGAATATTTTAATACATGGGGAAAAGAGGTGAACGGAGATTGGATACCATTTGATAATGCCTCAATGACATTTACAGATGGAGAACCTGAAGGAAGAAGTGATTATGGAGGTGGTTTAGTACCCAACGATTCAACGAAGTTTTATATGTCATCTGGTGGATATGGCGAGCCGGTATTTCAAAAAATTATAAAGAAAGCAGGGAATTCCAAGGAACCTGAAATTGATTTTAATAAATTGCAAAAATAACAATACAAATAACGATGTCTGAATTAAAGCATTTAGTCTTAAACCTTTGTTTTTTTTTATTTTCAGCAAATATATTTGCACAGGGAATAGAAATATATCCTCATCCTCATCAAGTCGCATTGGGGAAAGATGAATTAATAGTCAATTCTTCTTTTAAAATTAAGGGAACAAATCTTAGTGACGCACATACATTGCAGCTCCTTGATTCAATCTTTACAGGTGTTAATGATAAAAAGGAGATCCCTTTTACAATTAAAAAGCTTCCGAAAAATGTTGAAAATCTTCAACGTTCGGGTGCTTATCGCTTAACGGTTGATTTAAAAGGGATTACTGTTGAGGCTTTTGACAAGCGGTCGGCTTTCTATGCCGTACAAACTCTTTCCCAATTGGTTAAAAATGACTGGAGCGGAAAGATTTCTTTACCAACCGGAATCATTACTGACTATCCTGATGTTGCCTTTCGCGGAACGGTTGAGGGATTTTATGGAGAGCCTTGGAGTCATCAGGATCGCCTCGAGCAACTGCGTTTTTACGGCAAGTTTAAGCTAAATACATATATCTATGGTCCGAAAGATGACCCCTATCATTCTTCACCGCATTGGCGCGATGCTTATCCCGAACAGGAAGCCAGCCAAATAAAAGACTTGATTGAGGAGGCACATAAAAACTATGTAAACTTCGTTTGGGCAATCCATCCGGGAAAGGATATTAAGTGGAATAGAGCTGATAGCAATGCTGTTATCCAAAAGTTTGAAAAAATGTATCAGTTGGGAGTTCGTTCATTTGCTGTATTTTTTGATGACATTTCCGGTACCGGAACGGATGCAAAAAAACAAGCCGATCTGTTAAATTTTATTAAAAAAGAGTTCACAGATAAAAAGGAAGACGTAATGCCATTAATTATGTGCCCTACGGAGTACAATAAATCATGGGCAAATAAGGAATCCGGAACCTATCTTGATATCTTGGGTGATCAGTTAGACCCGTCAATTCATGTTATGTGGACGGGTAATAGCGTAATAAGTGATAATACACTGGAAGGATTGGAGTGGGTGAATGCTCGCATTAAACGTCCGGCTTATGTATGGTGGAATTTCCCCGTAAGTGATTATGTGCGTAACCATCTGTTGATGGGACCTGCTTATGGTCTTGATAAAAATGCAGCGCATGCCATGTCAGGGTTTGTTTCCAATCCGATGGATAAAGCAGAGGCATCTAAAATAGCGATTTTTGGAATTGCAGATTATAGTTGGAATTTAGCAGATTATGATCCGATTGTTACCTGGCGAAAAGCAAATTATCTGCTAATGCCTGAAGCGCCTGAAGCATTTTTAACTTTTAATTCACACAATAGTGATTTAGGAGCAAATGGTCATGGTTATCGCAGAGATGAATCCGTTGAGATAAAGCCGATTATGGAATCTTTCCTCGCCGCTTACAAGAAAGGAGCGTATCAGGTGGATTCGGCCAGAGTTATCAAAGAAGAATTTATAAAAATAAAGAATGCTCCCGGTGAAATTTTATTGAAAAGTAAGAATAAGCGTCTTATAGAACAGATTTCTCCTTGGTTGCAGCACTTTGAGTTTCTTGGAAAAGCCGGTGAACAAACCATGGATATGATAGCGAATATCCGACTTGAAAATAAAGCTGCCGGATGGAAAGATTTTGTTCATTTGGAAAGTCTTTTAGACAGCATGGCTTATATTGATCGCACGTATAATCAAAATCCGTATCAGCCGGGAATTGTAACTGGGTCATTGGTCCTGGCGCCTTTTATAAAGGAAGTTATTGAAATTAATACTCCTTATTTTGCCGATTCTTTGGCATCGCAGAGCAGTTCCGTTGGTAACAAAACTCTTCTGGCTAAACTCAAGAAAAGTAAAATATTAAGTAATGCATCAGTTTTTATTAATCAGCCACTTATCATTCGAAATGATTATGTAGCTTTTTCTCCGAAGCTGGAAGTCGTTGATTTGTTGAAGGATGAGTTCTTTGGTTTGGAATTGACAGGGGAATTGAAAATTATTGATTTTGAAGTAAACCTGGAAAATAACGATCTAAATGAATGGGGTATATTTGAAGCCTCCAAAGATGGTGAAAATTGGAAACCCTTAAAGGTTAACACCGTAAACGGGAAGGGAAGTATGACGGTTTCTGATCCTGAAATTAAGAGCATTCGCTTTAGAAACACTTCTGAAAATGAGCATAGCATTTATTTAAAAGCGTTTAAATTGGTTTCAGCAGAACGGTAAGATATTTTAAAGATTAAAATTTCTTTAACGGTGAATGCAAAGTTACTTTGTTTTTGACTTGAAGTGCAGATATAAATTGTTCTATTTGCACTTTAATCAAAAACGATAATACGCATCAGTCATTAAATGAAAAAATTAAAAGGAATTTTATATGTAGCCTTAGGGGCTTCGAGTTACGGAGTACTAGCAACGTTCGTAAAGGTCGCGAACGAAGAAGGAGCTCATACAAGCGTTTTGACATTTTCTCAATTTACAATCGGTGCTATTATCCTAACACTGATCGCTCTTTTCAGTAAAAAGAGTGTGATAGTTGAAAAAGAGCATAGCAAGTCCCATTATCCCAAACTGCAACTCGTAGGTTTTGGTACTGCCTTTGGTTTAACAAGTACCTTTTATTATCTTTCTATACAATATGTGCCGGTTTCAATTGGAATTATTTTGCTAATGCAAACAATATGGATGGGCATAGTTCTGGAGGCAATTCTTTCCTGGAAATCTGTAAATGCAACTAAAGTTATTGGTGGAATAATTGTAATTATCGGGACATTGTTGGCGACCAATATCTTCAGTACTGAAGTTTCATTGCATTGGAAAGGGATTTTGTTTGGCTTGTTAGCCGCCCTATTTTATACCTGCGCAATGTTTGCTTCTAACCGGATAGCGCTTCATTTGCCCAATGTTGAAAGGAGTGCATACTTGATTTGGGGTGGTCTATTAGCCATTATCCTGTTTTGGAATTTTAATATCATAGAATATTTTGATATCAACGTGTTATTAAAGTGGGGGTTGTTTTTAAGTTTTTTCGGTACTGTTTTACCACCACTGCTGTTTACGAAAGGAATCCCAATAACAGGGACAGCTTTGGGAGGAATTATATCCGCGGTTGAAATTCCCATATCAATATTGTGTGCATACTGGGTTTTAAATGAATCGGTTGGACTTATTCAGTGGTTTGGAATCTTTGTGATATTAATTTCTGTTGTTTTGATTAATATCCGATTAAAGACAAAGGCTTGATTATTCCTGCCATCCGCCCCCCAGCGCTCTGTATAATTCAACCCTCGCCAGTACCAGTTGTTGCTTGATACTAACTAAATCCAATTCACTGTTGATTGCGTTTTTCTGTGCACTAATTACTTCAAGATAGGTTGCCAGCCCTGCTCTAAATAGCATGCTTGCCTGTTTGATTCCCAGTTGTGCAACCGCTACACGTGTCTCGGCAATTTGATGTTCTTCTTCAAGGTTTTTTAAAGTAACGAGTGTATTGGTTACCTCGTTGATCGCATTCAAAACCGTTTGTTGGAAATCAATTTCTGCTTTATCACGGTCTAGTTTGGCTATTTCAAAATTGGTTTTAAGTTTACGGCGACTAAAAACGGGTTGTGTTATACTACCTATAATGCTCCCAAACAAAGACCCGGGAACGCTTACCCAATTTTCAGCCAACATACTATTTACACCTCCTCTTGCATCGATCGTTAAACTTGGATAACGGTAGGCCTGTGCGACACCAATTTCTGCATTGGCAGAGCGCAGACCTAATTCTGATGCTCTTACATCCGGTCGCTGGCTTACCATGTAAAGAGGTACGCCTGCTGAGATTGTGTCGGTAAGAAAGTCTGTTAGCGCTTCCTCTCGTTTTATGCTATCAGGTAGCTGCCCTGTCAATACTCTTAAATTATTTTCCTGAGTCGCTATTTTCCTTTTGATCTGCGGAATTAATGCCTGTGCTTCTAAGCGTTGTGATTCTGTTTGCTGTATTGCCAAGGATGTTAACTGACCTGCATCGCGCTGAAGTTTGACAATACGCAATGTGCTATCGCTTAGCTGAAGGTTACGGTTTGCAACTTCTAATTGTGCATCCAGCATCAACAAATTATAATAGCCTTCTGCGACATTCGCTATCAATTGGGTTTGAAGCAGTTTTCGTGCTTCAAATGTTTGTAGGTATTGGGCCAGCGTACTTTCATTCTGTCGCCTGATTTTTCCCCAAATATCAAGTTCCCAACTTAAATTTAAACCGGAAGTATTCTGAGGTGTATACGTATACATATTTTCCGGGGGTATTTTACCAGTCTCTTCATAATACTTAGGCGTAGCAGGAGAATAAAAGTTCTTTGAACGATATTGTCTGTTAAGTGTTGCTACATCAGCTCCTATTTCTGGTAAAAATTGCGCACGTGCTTGTCGTACCTGCTGATCGGCAATCTGAATATTTTTTAAGGCTTTTCGCATATCATAATTATATACAAGAGCTGTGTCTATAATTTTTTGAAGCGTTGTATCCACAAAAAAATCTCTCCAGTAAATGCTGCCAATACCAGCTGAATCAGCTGTCATTGAATCTGGCCTGGCTAATTCCTCCCTGTAGTTTTCAGGAAGATTGAGTTCTGGACGTTGATAATCTTTTCCAACCCTGCAGGCGCTTAAGCTAATGGAAAAGGCAATCACTAGTATAAAAATAGAATGGAATTTATTCATCATCTTCCTCCTCCTGGACCATTTTTGATTTAATTTGTTCATCTAATTTTTGAAACACAGCATAAAGCACGGGGATAATGAATATACCAATCGTTACACCGAATAACATTCCCCCTGCAGCACCTATACTAATAGAATGATTTCCCTGTGCCGAAGGGCCAACAGACCACATCAATGGGATCAATCCGGCCACAAAAGCAAGGGAAGTCATAAGTATCGGCCTTAATCTTAATCGTGAGCCCTCTTTAGCAGCATCGGATATGCTTGAACCACTTTTCCGTCGTTGCACAGCGAATTCGACAATCAGAATGGCATTTTTTGCTAACAAACCAATTAACATAATTAATCCCACCTGTACATATATATTGTTTTCCAATCCTGCTAAATTAACGGCTGCATAAACACCAACGAGCCCAACCGGTACTGAAAATATAATAGCAAACGGAAGAATATAGCTTTCGTATTGTATTGCTAATAAAAAGTATACAAATAGGATACTCAATACAAAAATTAAGATAGTTTGCCCTCCTGATTCGCGTTCTTCCAAACTCATTCCCGTCCACTCATAACTGTAGTTTGCAGGAAGGTTTTCATTAGCTACCTTTTCAATCGCTTCCATGGCATCACCTGTGCTAAATCCAGGAGCAGGTGTGGCATTGATTGTAATAGCATTAAAAAGATTATAACGATTAACAGTTTCAGGCCCCATTACCCGACGTAATTTTATCAGGGTGTTTGCCGGAACCATTTCTCCTTTGTTATTTCTTACAAAAATTGATTTAAAAGATTCCGGATCATTGGTAAACCGAGCATCTGCCTGCATGTAAATTCTGTATTGCCGGCCAAAGCGACTAAAATCACCTGCAGTAACCCGTGCATAATAACCTCTGATGGCAGTCATTAATTCTTTTGGCGTTACCCCAAGGGCTTGTGATTTTACAAAGTTTATATCCAACTGATATTGTGGGAAGTTAGCTTTAAATGGTGTAAAAGCATTATCAATTTCCGGTTGCTTATTGATTTGTTCGATAAGCTTCTCTGCATCCTCGCTAAAAGCCGGGAACGGGCCACCTAGACGATCTTGCAACACAAACTCTAAACCGCTGAAATCTCCAAATCCTTGTACCGTCGGGCGTGCATAAACGCTAAAGGATGCTTCATTGATTTGTGATAAATCATTTCGTAAAGTATCCATAAAGTGATTGATATCTTTAATGCTGCCACGGTCCTTGTACTCTTTTAGATTAACATACCCAACGGCAAAAGCCGGACTGGCAGTAGCATCAATTGCGTTATAACCAGCAATGGTGGTTAAACCTGAAAGCTGTTGTCTTTTTCTAACAATGCTATCAGCTCTCTTTAAGACTTCTGTTGTTCTGGAAAGCGACGCCCCCGCTGGCATAGCCATTGAAAACGTGATAAAACTGTCGTCTTCCGTTGGAATAAAACTTGAAGGCGTTTTATTCATCATAAACACACCTAGTCCGGCCAGAATGGCTAAGGCAATTAAAGTTAGCCGTTTACGATCCAATAAGAAACTTAAGGAGTTAACATATTTATTCGTGAGCGCATCAAAAGCTTTATTAAAGCCCTGGAAAAAACTTCCTTTGGCACGATTAAATTTATTGTCTTTTACGATGGGCACGATCTCTTTTCTGTCACGATTTTTGTTTCTTAATAGAAGGGCACACAATACCGGACTTAAAGTCAATGCGTTTAGGGCTGATATTAAAATAGCCGTAGCCAGTGTATAAGCAAATTGCTGATAAAATACACCTGAAGGACCTTCCATAAAGCCAACCGGTAAGAAAACGGCTGCCATAACCATGGTGATTGAAAGAATGGCTCCTGTAATTTCACTCATTGCTGCAGCTGTGGCCTTTCTGGCTGTCAATTTTGTTCCAGCCATCTTTTGATGGACTGCTTCAACGACGACGATTGCGTCATCCACCACAATTCCGATAGCCAGAACCAGAGCAAACATGGTTAATACGTTAATTGAAAAGCCAAATAAAAACAAGAAAAAGAATGTTCCTATCAAAGATACAGGTATGGCAATCGCCGGAATGAGAGTTGAGCGAAAATCCTGTAAAAATATAAAGACGATCAGAAAAACGAGTAAGAAAGCTTCAAATAGGGTATGTTGAACCTGACTGATTGATTCGTCAATTTGATCACGAACACTATACGTGATCTCATAATGGATGCCCTCTGGAAAAGACTTCTCTATTTTCTCAAGTACTATTCTTACTTCTTTATCAATTTCAACTGCATTTGAGCCACTGGTTTGAACCAGATTAAGCGTTAAGCCAGGGAACCCGTTTACCTTATTATCGCTACCGACATTGGTTGCTCCAAATTCAATTCTTGCTATGTCTTTCAAGTAGAGGACAGAGCCGTCAGCATTGGTTCGGATGACAAGATTTTCAAACTCTTCAGGAGTGCTGAAACGGCCGCGATGTTTAAGTGCAGTTTCAAAAACTTCATCAGAAGATTCTCCGAATTTCCCTGGAGCTATTTCAAAGTTCTGATTTTTGATTGCTGTTAATACATCTTGAGGTACCAAATTATACACAGCTAGTTTTTCTGGATTCAGCCAGGTGCGCATTGCATAATCACGTGCACCGACACGGGTAATTGATGCTACACCCGGTACCCTTAGCAATTCCCGATTGATGTTTATCTGAGCATAGGCCTGTAAAAAAGTTTCATTATAAATGCCTTCAGGATGATCACTATAGATATTCATGGTCATGATAATACCATTCTGCTTTGGCATAACGGTAATACCAGATTCATTTACTTCTGATGGAATTTGACTTGAAGCTTTGGATACCCTGGTTTGGACATTCACAGCGGCTTGATCCGGATTGGTGCCTGGTGTAAAGAAAATGGTAATATTTCCAGAACCGGTATTACTGGCCGTTGACTTAATATAGGTCATATTATCCACCCCATTAATGGCTTCCTCTATCGGTAGCAATACACTTTGTGCAACCGTCTCTGCATTCGCTCCCGGGTAGGACAACGTGACATTTACACTTGGAGGAGCTATTTCCGGGAAACGTGTAACGGGCAGTTTTTTCATTCCCACTAAACCGAGTATAACCAATAAAATGGATATTACAGTAGCTAATACAGGTTTACTGATGATTGACTTTAGCATATTTTCTTTGCTTTTCAACTTTGAATTCTAACAAAGCGAAGTGTTTTCTAAAATTATTTATGTAAGAATACAATATTAAATGCTTGCAGCATTTTGTATTTGTGGGTTGATGGTCAATCCATCCTCTAATCTGTCGAGTCCTGAAATTACTACTTTATCATTTGGTTTTAAACCCTCTTTGACTATATAGTTAGACTCGCTTATGCCATCAATTGTGATAGCTTGCATTTTTATTTTATTGTTATCGCCTACCACATAAACGAATGTTTTGTCTTGCAATTCCATAACTGCAACTTGCGGTACAAGGATGACACCCGGGCGAAGTTCTTCCATTTTTAATGTACCCGTGTTACCGTGCCTTAAGATATCATTCGGATTTGGAAAACTTGCGCGAAGCGAAATGGCGCCTGTAGTATTATTGACCTGACCGTCAATAGCATCCACAATCCCTTTTTCATTGTATTCTGTTCCATCAGCAAGGATCAATTTTACATAGGGAACGAGTTTGTTGCTTTTCGCTATTCCACTTGAGTCACCACGACGTGCACTTTTTGTAAAGTACAAAAAGTCAGACTCACTCATCGAAAAATAAACATATACTTCGCGGGTGTCTGATAGCACGGTAAGTGCCTGTGAATCGCTTTTGGTTACCAGGTTTCCAATTCGTTTTGGAATACGACCAATATAACCACTTGAAGGTGCTTTGATGGTAGTAAAATCAACTGCTATTTTGGCAGTAGCCACCGCAGTAGCTGCTTTGGCTACAGATGCTCGGGCTACTTCGTAATTAGATTGGGCAGTACTCAACTGTACATCTGAAATCACATCATTTTCAACCAAAGGCTTTAAACTTTCAACCTCCAAACGGGCATTTTTTTCTTTTGCTTTTTCCACTCGCTCGTCTGCTGCGGCATTTTTATAGGCTTCCCGATAAGGTAATTCATTTACTTTAAAGAGATTCTGACCTTCTTTTACATAAGCGCCCTCATCTATATAGATTTTTTCAAGGATACCCTCAATCTGTGGACGAATCTCTACATTTACCTTACCTTCAATTGTACCCAGATAGTCCCTTACTGTCCTGGCTGTGCCTGTATCAACCCTGACTACAGGTAGGGAGAGTAGATTATTAGCCTCATCGGCGTTATTAGCGGCTTTGGAGTTGCAACCTGTCCATAATATTACTAAAAAAAGGGCCGTTAAAGGCCAAAGGGATATATTAATGCTAGATTTTAATTTATTAAACATGAATTATTTTTTGTTTTAGTTGCTGTAATTTTAACATTCATTACAAAAAAGAGCTTAAGATTAGCTGCGTCCTTATAATCAGAATTGATGCCAAATATGCGCAATTATGTATTATATTTGCTACTAATGATTTATTAATGGTGCTTTTTATTTTACTACTCCTTTTCCACTCTTCTTTATTTGCATTTCTTTTGTATGCTGCCCGGTCTGATAAGAGCTTTAGTTTTTTTGTTAAGTTTTTTCTAGTCCTGATCTTAATTCATGGCTTATTAATCTTTTTGGAAATAGGAACTCCGGTTGCCCTCTTGTATGGTCCGATTGTCCTTGGGTTACAAAGACTAATGAGCGGACGAAAAATATTGAAGAAGCATTTTTACGTACATGCGATTCCATTCTTTTTAATGACATTTTTCTATAGTATCTTATGTCTTTTTCTTCAGTTTAACCTTGATTGGAGTGCTTCGTTACTGGTTTATTACCCAATAAACTTCTTTCTTATGATATTATCTTTAATTAGCTACGGGGGAGCAGTTTGGCTGTCAAAAGAAACAGTTGTATACAGCCGTTTTCAACATCAGCTGGTCTTGCAGCTTTCCGTTATAAACATAATAACAGCAATATTTATTAGTATTCTTTTTATATCCTTTTTTGGGAAATTAAATATAGATATAGTTGGGTTTAACTCCAATTATATCATTTACGGTCTTTTATGCGTGGCTGCCATAAGTATGGTCTTATACCTTATCAATGATAATCGCAAGGTTACAAATGAATTTAATGGCGCCCCCCTCAAGAAGCTAGAAGCAAATAAATACACCACATCTACAATAGAAGCAGATGTTCTAAATAAGTATAAATCGATCCTGGAAAACATAATGGAAGAGGAAAAAATATATTTGAAGTCAGGATTGTCCTTAGATGAACTGTCTCTTAGGACAGGGATTTCAAAACACCATTTTTCACAATTGTTTAATGTTCATTTGGGAATGACATTTTATCAGTATATAGCTGAATATAGAATACGAGAAGCAATTTCGCGAATTGAATCTGATGATAATATAACAATGGAATCGTTGGCCTTTGAATGCGGCTTCAATTCTAAAACGTCATTTAATAAGTATTTTAAAAAAATAACAGATATGACACCTTCGGAATATGGCGTTAATGCTAAGTCCTAAATAATAATTAGGTATGGAATATTTGCTTTTGACTATTTTAATTATTGCTTTGATCAGCATCTACATTAATTTTAGAATACGAATAGAAAGTGATTTTGATAAAGTCGTTTTGTTCTTTCTCTTTTTTGTTTCTTTTCATGTACTGTACACCCTTATTTATCAGACTTTTAATTTGCCAAAATATATAGATTCAGGATTTCCTTTTGGTTTGGTATATGGTCCGGTATTTTATTTTGCTTTAAACACTGCCTCAGAAAAATCCCTTTCGATTAAAAACGCTTTATTGCACCTTAGTCCATTTGCTTTGTGGGTTATATTGTTTTTTATTTTTGCGTTATTTCCAATCTTTCGCATAGCTTATGCTGGAGTATACTATAGTATTTTGTACTCGCTTGTATCTCTTTCTATGATTGTATATGTACTTATGGCATTTATTTCCAATAAAAGTCGAGCACAATCAAAATTGTTTATTACAACTGTGCGGCTTCTTACAGTTGCAGTTGCTATACTGATTACATTGAGTCTGTTATTTCTAACATTGACTTTAACTCATATCATACCAAGAACAACGGCATCAAGACAGTTTCCAAGGTATTTAATCTACGCTGGTATGCTAATCCAGGTAGGTGCTGTATTGCGTTATCAGATCGGACGACTAATGCAGAACACTATTGTAACTGCGGATAAGACCTTATTGTCTCCACAAGGTGAGTCTTTTCCGCAATATCAGAAGTCGTTAATTTCAGAGACAACCATGGATCTGTATGAAAGAAAGTTAGAAGAACTGATAAAAGAAAAAGTGTTTCAAGATACCGGACTGACTTTAGAAAGTCTAGGTAAGCAAATTGGGGCACCCAAGCATCATCTTACACAACTTTTAAACCTTCGGATTAAAAAAACCTTCAATCAATATATCAATGAACTTCGGGTACAGCATGCCTGTTCAATTTTAATAGACAATTCCCGGAAATTTCCGATTGAAAAATTGGCCTTTGAATGCGGGTTTAATTCGAAGGCGTCTTTTAACCGTAATTTCAAGATTATTACCGGTTATACTCCTTCTGAATACCGGAAACGCGGTTAGCATATATTGTACATTTTGATGGGATGTCGTTCTTCCCAGTTAAATGAGCCGTTTTTTCCTGTTCTTACCTTCATATTTGCCTACTCCTTATTAATATTAATGTGACATTTTAATATGGTGCCTAATTTGAATGGATTTATATAATGAGCGCTATTTTTTTATCAATTGATTTTTATTATCCAGAAAATGTACTTCTTGTTATAAAATTTAGTAAGGCAATAATGTATTCAGGTTTGGGCGGATTGATTTTATATTGGATTTTTTTACAATATAAAAAGGTGGCAACTAAAAAACTCGAAACGAAGTATACCCAAATATTTAAACACCTAATCAACAAGCATATTTATTCCAACCAGCAATTGTATTTAAAAAATACAGACCATATAAATTTGCCCTTGAGCGAATTTCGAGCTCATGGCCTTCACCTTAAAAGCATCCGAAAAATTCTTGTAAAGACAATCCTGCGATACCTCACTCAATTTCCAGGAGAAAAGAAAAAACTACTTAAAAGGCTTTATAAAGATCTTGATCTTGAATTGTACACATTAATTGAGTTAAATACATTGAAAGGAGAAGCTCTTGTTTTAGCTATTAACGAGCTGGCGGAGATGGGGGTTCTTGTAGAAGAGTTTCATGATAATTGTTTTCTGGAACATAGAGACCTTGCAGTGCGAAAAGCGATAGAAGCTTATATTCAAAAAATGCTTCGAGCTAATAGTTTAAGTATGGACGAGGAGCCAATGGTTCTTGAAGATGTTTTTTAAGAACTCCACTGATTATGATGTTGCTAAAGTGAACTTTTAGATATCCGCATTGCTTTTACTTTTTTTATTTTCGGATCATTAATATATTGTTGGTATTTTTCTGTTTCCATTCCGTAAAGAGCAATTTTTCCGTTTGTGTCACAATGAATGCCCCAGCCAAATTGCTTTGGAAGAGGTGAGGCTCTGAAACAAGGTTGTCCTTTTGAGAAAAATTGTTCTCTCGCAGTTTTATATTCACTTTCTGCCAAATCGTTCCTTTCGGCATACACTTGAAAAAGCACATCGTCAGAAGTATATTTATACGGATTTTTTGATAATACTTCAAATTGCATGGAAGCAATAGTTCCTTTGGCGTTTTTCACTTCTGGAATTTGCCCGGCTAGAACTTTACAGTCGGCAGCTACTTCAATAAAAGTATTAGAATAATTTGTCGTATGTTGTTTGTCTTTGAGTTTCATGCTCTCGGTACGTTTTACTTTGATACAACGATTCAATTTTACAAAGATGGGGTTTCCAGCCAAGTCAACTTATAAACAGCTGAAACTGATTCCTCATTATCCTTATCCTCACAGAGTAAAAACTCAATTGCAGTTGCAGTTTGCTTATAAACCGTAAGGCCTTCAAACTTATGTGTATCAGATATTTTATTTATAAAGTTTATCTTTAAAGTTTCAACATTAAGACTACCGATAAGACTTCCCACTACTTCGCCATCTTCATAAGTAGAGCTAGTGTCCTCAGCCGTGGCCAAAAAGAAGACTTCTTTGCCAACAAGAACTGCATCTGTAAAAGAGGACGTTATGTTATTTATTTCAGGCAGGTCAATAGGTTTATAAGATACAACTGAATTCAGATTAAAACCTGAATCTGATATCCTAAACACACCATTTTTATTTAATGCTCCGTTCCCTCTATTAAACAACAGCCACTCAGAACCAGTAAAAACGGCACCTTCAATATTGAAATTTTCTGCGTCTATAGAAGAAATCTCCCTTAACTTTTTAAAGAAAGAGCTTAAATCTTTTTCAAGTATCTCCTCAGTTTCTACAGAGTACGTTATCATCGTATTTCTGCTCTCAGTAGAACCAGAACCTATTATAAAAAGACTATTCTCATAAAAACAGATAGATTCAAAATCGGGTTTATTGACTTTCGGTATATTTTCTAACTCATCTCCAACTGTGTTAAATAAAATTTGAGTTCTCTCTAAAGACTTCGACTTAACATGATATTTATAGAGATAAGCACTATTATCTCCAATCAAGTATATAACGTCATCTTTAAAATACAAACCTGAAGCGGCACCTACACCGACTACTTCTGCAAAAACATTAAGTTCTACCATGTTATTTTTCAATTTTTTTTTCTCTTGAGTACTATTGAGATCAAAAAAAGTAATCCTGGCTACCTATCCCTTTTCACTAATTGAAACTCTAAAGTTGCTCATCGTTTTCCGTTGGCGTTCTATGTAGTTCCAGACCCAGGAGATAAACGCTATAGATGCTACAAAGTAAATCAGCGGATACACAAACCCTAATCCGTTTAATAGAAATGCAAAAACAAATAATAATCCCGTAAACAAATGTGTTATCGCTGTATGGGCATTTCCAGGGACCAAATCTCCCGGTGTTTTGTTATAATTGTTTTGTGCATATCGAATGGCCTGAATGGCAAAAGGAGCCGATAGAAAAGCGACATAGAAAGTAGCAGGTGCAAAATTAAAAACAGGCAATAATGCGATGATGATATAGGCTAGAATGAAATTTCCAATTAACAGGTTTTTGGCTTTCCGTTTTCCCAAGCGTACAACCAGCGTGTTTTTGTTAGATTTGATGTCTGAGTTGGCGTCCTGAAACTGGTTAATTAACAGCACATTTGAAATAAAAATAGCAACCGGTAATGAAATTAAAAAAGACTCGAGAGAAAAATAGCCGGTTTGCACATAAAAAGCTCCCATAGTCATCATGACCCCAAAGGTAGTCGCAATCAGGAATTCAGCCACCCCCGGCGCTAAATTTATAAAGGAAAACTTTCCACTTTCATTCGTATAGAACAAGCCTGCAAGAATTCCATAAAGCACGAGCGGCACCAGGCCCCATCCGCTAACGGCAATCAAAAAGATACCAATTAAAAGTGCAATGCAGCTTAAAGCGATCCCCGCAAACCCCATATCCCCGCGCGAAATTAATCCTAACTGAATCATCCTGGAACCACCGGTAAAAGGACGAATACCTTCAGCGTTTTCATTATCACGTTCAGCATCTTTCCAATCATTGATCATATTGGTGCCTGCCTGAATCAACAGGCCACCAAACAAGGTAAGAAAGAATAAAAAAAAGTTGAAACTTCCTGAAACTGAGTAGGCAACTGCTCCACCTACCATAATGGGTACCAAAGATGCGGTAAGAGAAAGCGGACGTACAGCCTGTTTCCAGGCTCTGGCTTTCGCCTTGACATCATCCCAGGAACTGAAGGACTCCCGATTTTCAGGAAACTCAAAGATGGTGGGTTTTTCACCCTGTAAAACCTCCGGCACATAGCGGTATTTTACTGTAAAAGGCTTTATGCGAATAAATTCAAGCCGGTCCGTTGCTCCTATTTTTATAAAATTTGCTACGATTGGTGAACGTGTCGACATCAAATCGATAATTTTTGAACGATCTGCCTTGTCGTGTACAATCTCTGCACGCCCGATAATTTCGCATTCTTCCATTTCCAGAAATTTATCTCCCTGATGGATGAGCAACGCCGTCTCTGGAATATTACTCCACTGGATGACCTTTGGGTCACCCTTCATGCTGCTAACATAAATATTAAAATCTTCGTCGGAGCCAAAATGCATCATCCGTTGCCTTGGAGTTCCCATATTTGAAGTCCCTACCGCGGCAACTTCTGCCCTCGCAAGGTACTCAAGCACTTTTTGTTTGCTATGTTCTGCCATAAGGCAAAAATACAACAAATTTATACCTGTTCACTTTTCAAATACTATCGATTGACATAAATAACATAAAGCTAGGTGTTACAGGGCTGTTCATACTGCTTTTTTGATTGTCTTTAGTCTTTAATCGAACGGAATTATTAATCCAATCAATTGTATGTGATTTTTATATCTATCGTAATTTATATAGTATTGGCATAAACTAAATTATTTTGCCAAACTTATAACCAATAGTTCGTTAATTTCTTTTATTCGGTAGTACCAAACTATTCAGTAGTCCCCAGGAAAAAAACATGGTGCCAAAAAACTACTGTTACAAAAGGGTAGAGCTAATAAATGAATGCAAAAGATTCTTTTTTATAGAAACATGAAACTTCATTTATTATAGCTTAAGTGCTATACCGGCATTTAGCGTAGAGATACCATGGCCTAATTCAGCATATACCCCAAACTTATCGGAAAAGAACCAACGTCCGCCTAAATAAGCCGAAAGTCCAAGGCCGCTACCATAACTATTTGGACCGCCATAATTATCGGCTTTATAATTCATGATATTATAAGAAAGCATAAGCCCGCCATATACATCTAATTTGGGAGCCTTGGTGAATCCGTTATAATGATAGGCACTTCGAACACCTACAATTGTATAGTTCCATTTCTGTGTATATCCCGAATCTTTATAAGTATAACCGGTATTACCTACATAACCGCCTAAACTGATCACTCCTGGCCCTCCAATTTCCCATTGACCGTGTTCAAATGAGGCGCTAATCGCAGGTCGGGCATTTCCAAGGCCACCTAAATTAGTACCAAAACCAATTCCGGCGTTTAAAATATTTGTCCCTTTCTGAAAAGATTGTGCAGACGCAATGCTTGTTATTAGAACTAGGTTTAAAATAAAGATTACTTTTCTCATGTTTGTTATTTTTATGTATAAATTGTGAATAAGGATTTGTTAGTTTGCATGGACGTATTTGAAATTGGTTATATCAACCAAATCTTTAGTGCCTTTATTGTATCGGTTCATTATAGTTGGATAGCCTTCGTCGTTATAGGTATAAACTAAATCATATTCGACGACTTGATTTAAAAAGGAGTGTCGGGCTTTTGTAGGGTTATTTGGAGAGGAGAAAAGCATAAAAACCGCATCTCCTATGGAACCCGCAACTCCTTTTTTATTATCATAATCATACCACTCATTAACTCCTGCTCCGGCCGAATTTTGTGAAATATCCATTTTTAATAAGTTGCCGCGATCATCAAATGTATAGGTATTGACATAGACATCCGATTCTGGAGAGATATTGGTATGAATGAGTTGATTTTTTTCTTGTTTGAAGGTCATGGTCCACGATAATTTCCCTCCTGTTGTTATTGTTCCTGAAATGGGTTTTCCACCATTGCTATATTCATACTCCTCTACTACGTTATCAGCATTTGCAAAATCAAATACTATTCGGGTGGGAAGATTGTTATTATTATAGGTATAAATGCGTGTCGCAGTGATTTTTGAATTATCATAAATAACTTGCTTGGTCACGAGGTTTTTGTCGTTGTATTCTAATCGTTGGATGACGACATCACCGACACTGACTTCACTCAATAGTAATTCATTTGATTTAGAACCACCATCGATGCCTTTGTCTTTACTGCAAGCTGCCATTATGAATATGCCGAGGCAAGAGGCAATCATCATTTTTTTCATTTTACTGTTTTTCATGTCTATTTTATTTAGTGTAAAAATATTTTATTTCTAATTGTAGATCACAAAGATAGAAGGGACGTTTTTTTTATACACCCCCCAAAAGGGGGTTTTTAATAAGAAATACAAAAGATATATTTGTATTGAAAATTTGACAATGATCTATTGGTAAATAAACGATGTGAAACCATCATGAGCAATTACAAATTATTCCAATGAGAAAATACCATACATTATACGGTAAGCTACTATTGGTACTAATCTGGTTTCCTTTTTTTCTTCATGCGCAGAATGCTGGACTTGATTCTTTAGTGTTGTCTTTAAATAATAAGGACTTGAATGATGATAATAAGATTCGTATTTATGATAGCCTCAGTTGGGGATACCTGAATGTGGATGCCGAAAAATCGGTGCGCTATGGTAACGAAGGACTGCGGCTGGCCCGAGATGCCGACGATAGAACCATGGAGGCGACTTTTTTGCGCAACATCGGCGTGGGTTATTACATGATGAGCGCATACGACACGGCCGCCACCTACTTGCATGAGGCTCTCGGAATAATTTTGGAAATTGACGACACCTTTTTGAAAGGGCGGCTCTATACCGCGTTGGGCAATCTGCATAACCAACAAAGTGAATACCCTAAAGCACTGGGATACTATCTAAAATCGTTGGCTATCTTAGAAAAAATGGGCAACCAACCGCTGGAATCGGTCTACAACAACATTGCGGTGCTTTATCAAAACCTGAACAATAAGAAACAAGCACTAACGTACTTTGCGAAGGCAAAGCTGGAAGCAGAAAAAAACAAAAACAAGTGGATACTGGGCTCAGTGGCCATGGCCATGAGTAACTATTATATGGATGAGGAGCCGAAAAAAGCACTGGAGCATGCCCATGAGGCATTGGCGAATTTCCGTGAAGGAGGCGATGCTTATTATGAAATCTTATCTATTCTTACCATCGCGCAATGCCATAGACGAGCTGGGAACTCGGAAGAGGCTTTGCCGTATGCAAACCAGGGATTGGAACTGGCCGAGCGCTCCTCCTTTCCTAAACTAATTGCAGAAGCGGAAGCCGATCTTGCTAACATTTATTACGACCATGGTGCTTATGCCGAAAGCCTCGCGCACGCCAAGCGCTCTTGGGAGAAAGACTCGACGGACTTTGACCTATCGGCCAGTATGCTATCCATAATGACCCGATCCAATATGCACTTGGGAAAAACGGATTCGGCCAATCACTGGTTGGATAAATATTGGGATTGGGTAAGCACTTATTCCACTGAAAAATACCAAGGGACCCTTTCGGAAATGCAGGTGAAGTATGAAACTGAGAAGAAAGCGGCGCAGATAGAAGCATTGGAAAAACAACAAACGCTTTATACGTGGCTGGGTGTCGTGGGCGCTCTTCTCTTACTTACCGCGGTGGCTTTTCTCTTCCTACGTCATCGCCTGACTGAAGAAAAGCGTAAAATCGCGGAACAGCAGGTGTGGCAAATGCAACAGGAAAAACAGTTGGCATCGATACAGGCCACGCTGGATGGAGAGACTGCTGAGCGTAGCCGGCTGGCCCGCGACTTGCACGATGGACTGGGTAGTATGCTATCAGTTGTTAAATTTAGCTTACCTGAGATAAAAAGCGGTGCCATGCTTGAAGCTGTCGACGTATCGCGGTTCCAATCGGCGCTCCACATGCTCGACGAGTCGATCGGGGAGCTCCGCAGGGTAGCGCACCACATGATGCCCGAGTCGCTGCTCCGCTATGGCCTCAAAGCATCCCTCGCGGATTTCTGTGATGTAATCCCCTCTGTCACATTTCATTATTTCGGTGACGAGTATCGCCAACCACAGCAATTGGAAACGCTGATTTATCGGTGTGTGCACGAATTGGTCAATAATGCCCTCAAGCATGCACAGGCCACGGACATCGGTGTGCAGCTGATTCAGGAGGATAGCCGCTTATCTTTTACCGTGCAAGATAATGGAGTCGGCTTCGATCCGGACGCAGTGCAAACGGGGATGGGACTTCAAAATATCCGGCAACGGATTGAGGCTTTTGGGGGAGTGTTACACATTTACACAGCTGATACGGGTACTGAAATTCATGCCGAATTTGAATTGATAAATAAAAACACAACATCATGATCCGCGTAGCCATTGTAGACGACCATAAAATATTGGTAGAAGGATTAAACAGTTTGATCACAAAATCAGGTATCGCTAAAGTGGTCGGTTTAGCGCATAGTACGCAGGAGTGTCGGCTTTCTATTCCATTTTGGAAAGTGGATGTATTGCTATTGGATGTTGGCTTACCGGATATGAATGGCGTGGATTATTGTAAAGAGCTGAAAAAGCAATTTCCGGATTTGAAGATATTGGCACTCACTACTCATAATGAATATTCTATTGTCAGGCAGATGCTGGATAATGGGGCTTCGGGTTATTTAATCAAAAACGCTATGGGTATTGAGGTTCTCGAGGGAATAAAAGTGGTTGCAGAAGGTAACATATTCCTTTGTCATGAGGTGGATCTTTTGATGAAAAAATCATTGGAAGAGGTCGTATGGCTGACTCAACGGGAAAAGGAACTTCTTCGCCTAGTTGCGGAAGGGTATACAAATACAGAAATCGCTGATAAAATATTTTTAAGCCCAGAGACTATTAAAGGCTACCGCAAAAATCTATTGTTAAAACTTGGAGCTAAAAATACAGCAGTATTGGTTAAGATGGCTATAGAGCAAAAGCTGATTTAGCTTTAATCATTATTGACAAAGAATTTTTTCCGTCATATATAAACGTGTACCCTGAAAATTTGAGTTCTGATGGACTACAATATGGATCTTGAGGATAAACAGGATCTTGCCAATCAAAGAAAGTGGAAAAGTTCTCTTTTCAGAACCTTTCCACTCAAGTAGCCCGTAGGGGGCTACCATATTTGTCGGATTTCTTCGCTTTTACGCTGTAAATGCAGATAATTTCATTTTAGGTACAACATAGGTACAACATGCTTTTGAAACATGAGATTTGCATCAAAATGTACACAATTAGAGTACGTCAACACTCAAATATAAGCAAAATGCTTTAATTTTCTTTGTATTTCATTGCAGAAATTATTAACCTTCCTGTCCTAATTCCTAATCTACCTGGTTTCTTTCTATCGACCTTTATATTCAATATTCAAAAGTTGTTGTTATGTAAATAACAATCATTCATAATCGAGATTTGTTCTTCAAATATGAATGATTGTAAATCGGTATTGTTGATAGAAAGCTTTAAAAAACTTGGTGTATTTTAGTACTGAATTACATCCATACTTTAGAAAAAAGCCTGCACTTTCCGAAGGACCGAATAATATTAGATGCATACTTTTACAGTGATAACCTTTTCTTAAATAATATCAACAAGGTTTCGCTATCCATGATTATTAACATGACTGCTGCTTAATTGCATTTCGCTATTCATATAATAGTTAATAATAATTCTCTATCAATCAATATTCTAATATATTTACATGAAGATAAACCGAAGTACCCATATAGCGTCGGATTGGCGAAACATCGTTCGTTAATACTGATGTTATGGCAATATGAAAAAACTATGAACAGAGAAGAAAATAATAAAATAACGACACAAAATTCTGTTGAAACTGAAGATATTTTATCTATGATAGATGGAATTCCACTTCCCCCAACTATAAAAAAGAATTTATGGAAATCTTTAGGAAGATTAGTTACAGGTTTAGTTGATATTCCTGTGGCATATTTAGAATCTAAATCGGAAAGCATTAAAGGAGAAACTGTGGCGCTTAACTTATTTAGAAACAGAGTTGCGGAAAAGGCTTCAACTGAATTCACGAATGACAACACTTTGATGAATAGGGCTGTGAATTATTACGGCTCGAAATTATTAAAAGAGCAAATTAACAGAGAAAGTGTAATTGACAAAACAGCCGAAGAATTAAAATTGAATCCGCCAAAAGACGATACTGATAAGGAAATCGATGAAGACTGGTTGGAAATGTTTTCACGGATTTCGGAAAGCAAATCAAATGAGGACATACAATTAATTCTTTCGAAGATTTTAGCAGGTGAAATAAAAAGACCAGGTAGTTTTGGCCCTAAAAGCCTTCAAACTTTAACATTACTTGACCAGGAAACAGCGATGATTTTTAGAAAATTCTGTTCTGTTAGTTACGAATGTCCACAATTAGGAAACTCACTAACACAATTGATTTGTGAGCCTTTTGGCGATCCCGGAAATAATGGACTTGAGAAATACGGACTGCAATACAGTAATCTTACGCAACTTCAGGATGCCGGTTTAATACAGCATGACTTAAATGCTTGGAGAAGTATACACTCTGCCTTATTCCAAATTCCCTTTAAAATTGGACAAAATACTTATCAACTTCGCTCGACAGCCGAAACTTTATTAGAACAAAAGAAGATCAAAATTATAAATTTCACTAAAGTTGGACTTGAATTAAGAAGTGTTTTAGAGATGGAAACTGATAATGCTTACAATGAGAAATTAATATCTTGGTTGAAATCAACATATAAGTTTAAATAATACTTGGCACAAGGTGAAAACCAATCTAGACAAATAAAAAATGGAAAAAAAATATTTCCTTTTAGAGGACAAGAAAAAGGAAATTGAGTCTAAATTCTTAATCAAAAATGGATGGTTAAAAATATATGAAGACGACTCAAAAGATTTTGACGATTCTGCTGGAATATATTGTTGTCTAATATCAAATGACAAAGTTGAAAAATACAGTGAGGACTACAACTGGCCACTTTCTATGGGGAGTGAAGGAAAACCATCTGTTTATGGAGATAACATATATAAATCCAATGACGAAGAAGGATTAGAGCCCTTTTTACTTTACAAAAGTTTTTCATTACAAGAGACATCAATAAAATATATAGACGTTGCAGAAGAATTTGTTCTCTACTTTCGACTTTACGAAAAAGGAAATGACAAACAAAACCGCACGTTTTATTACGTAAGCGATTATGGGGAATTGGACGAAGTCCTAACCATCGAGCCTAAATTAATTAAAGTTAAAATCAAGTATTTGAGGGAATATATTACAATGAGAGATATGAACTTCGTCGTTTGCTATGATTTTATGAGATTGCTCAAAAAAATTCCTTCAGATTGGAATATCAAGCACAAGGATGAACTAATCAAAGAAAACGATTTTATTTACAATCATTTAATTAGAAATGTATTTGACAAAACTCAAAGCTGGGTAATGGGCAAAGTATTCATTAAACCAAATGAAATAAAGAAAACGCATTTTGATTTTGGGGAATCAAAAAACGAAAGCTTCATAATTGGGATTGATGATGAAGGAGAATTAATTTATGAAGATTGCGGAGAGACGGACGGAAATCATTTTAAAGTAACTTATTTCAAAAAAGAAGTTTTAGACAAATATTACAATGAACCAAACAAATATCAAGTTGATGGATTTAGCGTTGGTTCAAAACATTTTAGTCTAAAAATAGATAATAATGTAGATGAGTATATTCCAGTATTTCTTACCAATTTAAGGATGCTTCCAGAATTGGAACAACTTCATTGGAAACAATACAATATTCCACCAAAAGAAGGAATGAATATCAGCCGAACTTATTATAGAACAATGATAGAAGGTCAATGGGCAGAGCAACCTGAAACGGTTGATTTATTTTTTAAATCAAAATATAAAAGCTTCAACAAAAAGTGGGAAGACAAATTTGGGTGGAAATTATATAAACCATTATCAAAAACAGATGAATATCTATTTACTGCATTGCATAAAATATCATCCAATAATGTCAAAGCATTTTGTGAGCAAACTTTGACTATTGTAAAGCTGACTATTGACAGGTTAAACGAAAAAGAATTAGCAAAAGGGTTAGATTTAGATTTAAAAGTTAGAGGGATTGCAAAATTTGAGAAATTTTTGGAATCAAAAGGAATGAATATACCTGATCTGTTTGAGTTTTTGAGAAATCTTCAAAATTTGAGGTCTGGATTAATTGCTCATACATTTAGTGAATCAAATAAAGACTGTAAAAAAGCTCTTGATTATTTCGAGATTAAAAGTGATAATTATGCTAAAGTATTGGAAGAAATATTTGTGAAATCTATATTTACTTTTAATACAATGGAAAAGTATTTTGAACTGAACGAAGAAAAGCCCAGTGGCTAGCACCGTATAAACGCAAGAGCGGGTTCAGCGATAAATTTGAAGTTTTGTGCTTCTAATAAAATTGAGTGATAAATTGAACGAAAGTACGTAAAATCCGCTTCTGCGTTTATACGCGAACCGTTAGTGGCAAACTTAAAACGAGTTACTGCAATAAAAGAAAGCACAAATGTGCCAAGTATTCAAGATAAAATCAATAAATTAAGGATTGCTTAATCAATTGCAATCCCTAATTTATTAAAACATTCCTTTAGAACGCCTCTTTCCTGATCATACTTTCCTTAACAACATTATACAGCTCCATCAAATGCCAGTAACTAGGGCAATTCTCTACGTCGCCTTTGTATGCATTTACTCGTAGCATATTGGTCGCAAGAAAGATACTGGAATCTGTGATCTTTGCGGACTTATTGAGTTGGATCTGTTGTGGGATTGTGTTTGATTGAAAGAAGTTTTCTAGTTCTGTGATGCTCATTTGGCAAAGGTAATAAAGGTTATCTTTTAATTTACTCTAATCTTCCCTGGTTTACTACCTTATTAGAACCAGCTTCCATGAATCTATTTATTGAAGGACTTCTCTGATTATTTAGCTTTGCTTTGATATGTTTTGCATTTCATGTCGAATAGGTTGATAATGACCTTTGTACCAATTAGCATTATCATTTAACCTATAAAACCATTTCATCATGGCAAGACAAAAAGGCGCAATCAAGTATCATGGAACTATCGGTGATATTCGCCATTTCAAGATTAAAGGCAAAAAGGGATATTTTGCCGGTTTAAAGGGCGGGCCAACCGCCAATCAAATTAAAAATGCACCTGAGTTCGCACGTACTCGTGAGAATATGAGTGAATTCGGAGGCAGTGCAAAGGCTGCAAAGGCTCTTCGGACAATCGTGGGACCTGCTTTATCTCGTTTCGCTGATTCGTCTCTCACTGGTCGTTTGACTTCAATTATGAAAGGCATTAACCTGGATGACCAGCAAGGTGCCAGAGGTCGGCGTGCTATTGCAATTTCCAAAAACAAGGAACGCTTGAAAGGATTGAACTTCAACAAAAAGTTATCATTAAATTCAGTTTTTAATGTTCCGGTTGATATTACTGAAACTGTAATGGGGGATCCAGCATTCAGAATTCAATCGTTTTTAGCTGACGATTATGTTGGAAGTCCGTCACTTGCCACGCATTTTAAGCTAGTTGGTGTTATCGGAGTTCTTTCTGACTTTGAATATGATCCCAACACGAAGACCTATGAGCCAAAAAATCCGGAGCTAAATGAGTCCAGTGAGATCGTTTATTCCGACTATTTGCCGGTTACGGGGGAAGTACCTCTAACGGAAATTTCGTTCAGCATTGAATTACCTCACAACCCAGCAGTAACTACTGTGTTTTGCCTTGGAATTGAATTTTACCATCAATTCAAACAAGACTATTTACATGTGAGCGGAAGTTCGTGCATGCGTATCATTGACGTACAATAATTCGGTAGTTATGGCTGATATCAAGATCATCAGAATGGCTCAGGGTAAGAATACTACCCTGAGCCATTTGTATATTCAGGGCATTTTTAGGTGCTACTTACTGGAAGATTTAATTCGCGATCGCAAGATTCATGGTGCAACCTGTATCCCTGAAGGAACTTATAATTTACAGCTTAACCCTACTGCTGGGATGAATGCAAAATATAAAAAACGTTATCCTGAAATGCACAAGGGCATGGTTGAAATTACAGGGATCCCAAACTTTAGCCTAATATTTATCCATATCGGAAATACACATCTTGAGACCTTGGGCTGCCCGCTTACAGGTCAATACTTTGAATTTGACAAAGGCGATTTTAAAGTTCTTCAATCAGCAGTGGCATACGAATATGTTTATCCACGATTATCAAAACTGGCGGTTGATGGTTCAACAACTGTCGAAGTTATAAACTGCTTAAACTTTTAAAACCATGCAATTTGAATTTGATATATCGGTAGTGCTTGGTGCTGTGATTACCATCTTACTATCATTGATTGCGTATTTCATTAAGCAGCTGCACACTGACTTTAAGCGAGTCGAGCGGGATTTGGTAGAAGTTAAAACGACTACCCAAATTATTAAAAGTGAATTCAGATCAAACTTTCAGGTTATTTCGCAACGAGTGGATTTCCTGGAAGAGAGAGTGAAGCAATTAGAAAAATTTAAAATTTAAATCATTATGAACATTCAAGAAAGAGAATTTACAATCCAGGAACGTATTACTTTACCGGTTCCAAAGTTTTTCAAAAAAGTAAGAAATATTGGCTTAATCCTAGGCGCTGTTGGCGGAGCGATTCTAGGGTCTCCTGTTGCACTTCCGGCAGCCGTTGTGACTGCGGCCGGCTACCTGGTTACCGTTGGTATTGTCAGTTCTGCCGTGTCATCGGTCGCGGTCAGGCAGGACCGCTAACTGCACATTAAAAAAAGGGGCAGCCGTTTGGCTGCCTTTTTTTTAATGTTTATTTTTTTGTTTCTCGTTTGCTTGATAGCAAATATGTAGCCTTCATGTATGGTATATGTATGAGTCTTGAATAAATCTTGATAAAAAATATGTAGCCTTAATGGTTTGAAGAAACGATAAATCGGCAGGACAGATCGGGCGTTTCATGAACATTGTTTTCCATTCTTCCGCTTAAGGTACTCGGCGCAGAAACGAAAATGAAAATTCCAAAAGGAAACGGAATAAAAGGCCTTTGTGGGCAAAAGCCTTGTGGGTTTATGCCGTAGTCTTTTGGAAAGCTTGCGGTTTTCATTTCGTTTGGGCTACCTTTACCGTAAGTGGTGAATGGATAGTGGCAGAGGTTAACATGGTAAACTAAATATTCGAAAAATATATTTCCGCCCGTTCCTGCATTAGGAGATAACAATCGAAATACTTAGTTTTGATTCAATCAATTATAATAACCTATCCTTTACAAGTTATAAACCCTAATACTAAAATGAAGCAGTCGAAATTCTGTGGTCAGTGTGGTTCTGAGAACCCATTAACGAATAACTTTTGTCATAATTGTGGATCAAAAATATTAACAGACTCTGACATTGGAGATCAAAAGTTGATTCCTGATGAAGTCGAGGAAGCGAAATATTTGAATTTGAAAACTAAACTGTTAGAGCTTATTGAATTATCAGGATATTTTGTTGTAAGCCAAGATGACAAGTTTGTCCAGTTTCTAAAAGATGAAAACAGTTATGAAATCCAAATAGATTTAGGTAGGCGTAGCAATTTATCAGAAGTTCAGCTAAAGCAATTAGAAAAACTAGGGTTTGACATTAATGCTGCGTCTGTTAATAAATTAGTTGTATTCACCTATGTAGACAAAGCGGTTGATGATATTTTACATGACACCAAATTTATTTTTGAAAATATATTCAAAGTAAGCAAAGCAGGCGATTTCAGTTATGATGAATACTTTGACAATAAAGAAAAACCGATTACCGTTTCAAAAAAGTCAAGTAAAAAAGAAAATAGCAAAACAGTAGAGAAAGAAAGTGCGAAAGATAAAAAAGGTGGAGGAGCATGTGGACTAATATTTTTTGGAGCAATCATATTGTTTGCTATAATATCAACAATATCTAATAAGAGCGATGGAGTGAATAGAAATGAGGAAAGTACAACCGTAAGCAGTGCAAGCACTAAAAAATACGGAAGGCTTGTTGGCATTTGGAAAAATGAATATGATGCAAAAATCTATAATATTAACGTTGGCTTTAAGTTTGTTTTAGATAATAGCAATAAATTATTTGTTGGGAACTGTGATATTGCTGACGAAGATTTACAGGTAGGGGCTGTATCTGAGATTAAATCTTTGATGCGTGAAATTAAATTCGATGGTAAAATGTATGTTGACCAGGATAATTTAGAAGAAAAATATTTGATAATGAAAAATGGATCTTTGCAAATTTTTGATAATTATGGCCTAATTGACACTTATCCCTTAGTGTTCTTTGATCCTATTATTAAGTATTAGGAACAATTAGAGTACAATAGGGTCAGCTGTTTGACATAGATGTCTCGTTGGCTTGAGAGCAAAGCTCAAATTGTTTCCTCAAGGGCTGTATAGCTCTTGAAAATAATTACTGAATGGTAGGATCTTTCATACATGCACCCTCAAAGGTTGTAGTTTCCTTTCAAGATGATTACTGATTGGAGGAACGCTTCATCTTGGCACCCTCAAAGGATGGACTGCCTTTCAAAATAACTACTGAATGACTAAAACTATCACGCTTGCACCCCTCAAGGGATGGACTAACGTTCAAGATAACTACTGATTGGAGTGATGTTCGTAGTGGCGCTCCCTGGCAGCGGGTGGCGGGGGCCGCTTTTCCGCGGGGGAAGGCCACACGCCAGCGGCCAGGGAAAATAGTAGAAAAAATGCGCGCCGCACTCCCCCGCGGTAAACTCAAGCGCGCATTTTTTGTGGAAGGCGGTTTTTTTTAAGTCTGTGCCTGTACTATTCTCTTTTTTGAACGAAATATTCCGGCACTTAGCCAAGGCAAAGGGCATGACAGTTTTTTTGAGGTGGGTTTTGCACTGGGAAAAACTGGCGAGACCTTTGCACGGCTCTTAAAAAAAACCGACTGGAACACCGAACTACCGCTAGCAGCCCGGGGGAGTTGGGTTGTTTGAGGGTGGGCCGACCGGCTGCAGCTAATACCTGGCGGAACGCCGCCTCTAAAAAACAGTTGCGGACAGTGTGTGATAGAATTGTGTGTTGGGTTAAGCGGTGGATTGTGAGATGGAAATGTGTGGTTGGAATAGGATGGGAAAGTGAGGGGATGTAGTGGGGAAACTGGCTGCAACGAGTGCGGTGGGAGAAGCAGCTTTCTTTAAGGAAAAAGCATGACAGTTTTTGAGTGGTGGGTTTGGGTTGTTGGAAAACTGGCGTGTCTTTTTTAGCGTAAGAATGCTGCTTGTGCGTTCAACCAGAAGCGGAGAAAAATGTGAGTTGGGCTTTACTTTAGAGGTGGGTGATTTTTCTTGGCTTGCTGGTTGGTGTGTCGGAATAAAACAGCTCTTTCATACATGAAGGAAGAACGGAATGGAGTGCAACGGAATGGAGGTTCTGACTGAAGGGATGAAAATGCTGTTTGCGGGAGCCGTAAAAGGGTAGCCTTTAATCTCTATGCCTTAAAAGTTACTGACTAATAGAGTTAAAGGCTACTCTTTTACGGTGTGGGCAGATCTATTATAAGTAATTCAAGTTCTAATAGAAACGGACTTTGACAATTGAAAGCATAATCTAGGTTACTACATTACAAGGTTCGCCAGAACGAGGTATTAATTATATGAGTTGAGCAATAATTAATACCTCGTTCTGGCGAATCAAATTAATGAGTTCGAAGTGAAATGTGCTGATACCTAATTGTAACCCGGTTTTAGATCTAGTAACCCGGGTTTTGCACCATGTTTGGATTAAGATCAATCTCTCGTTGTGGAATAGGAAATAAAAGCCTGTACTCAGGTATGTTTAATTCTTTTATTGCTAATCCGTTCCGTTTCAATGTGGCAAACCATAAGCCTTCCTTTCCTAAGTCTTCTTTTGTTTCTAACAGAATGGCCGTTAAAATTTCTTCTTTATTCGAAGAGCTAAATACAGATTTCTTGTTTCTAACCCTAACTTGGTTTAGGTAATGCAAGGCGCTTGTCTGATCTCCTAATTTTGTGCTTGCTTCGGCAGCAGCGAGTATGATTTCAGTATACCTGACTGCATGTATAAAATCCCCCTTGTTTATTAGATTTAAATAATTAATTCTAGGGTTGCCAGAAGTTTCGGAAAATGCATTTTTTTGATAACCGATTATTGATTCTTTTGATGAAGAATGTAATTCAGCAGAGGATGAAAGTTGATATACATTACTATTTATTATTTGTTCTGCATAAAGTTTGGCTTTGCTATAATCTTTTGCTTGAAGACTTAACCTAACTAATACACTTAAAGGAAATGCTTTATCAACTTGTAGGTTTGTTTTTCCAAATTCAATATTCTGAACGGAAGTTTCTAACGTTTCAATTAACTTGGTTCTTACCTCATTCATTGTCGATCTTGCTATATAAGGCGATTGATTAATATCGTCATAATTAGCAGGGGTTATATAAGCGACATCTCCCCATATTTCCATCATAGACCAATAAATAGTAGCCAAGTACGGATATGTCAGATATTCAAGTGTTTTGATTTTAGGATCAGTACTTTCTGATGCATGATCTGCAATAGTATTAAACCTTCTAATTGCTTGGTAAGACTTAGAGAATAGATCCGAAATATCGCTATTGGATGATCGTATGTTATGATTGTATATTTCTGATAAATTACCTGTTAGTGCAGTGCCCGGCGCAGTTGAATTAGAATATAGCGCTTCTATTAAATAGTAGCTTTCAAGTTGCTGTGTAAAAGATTCCATTGAAGCATTCAACATTGCGATGTAATTTTCATAACTTCCAAATAGATCTTCTTCTTCAATGGGTTTCGAGTCTTCGGGTAATTTTATATCTATTGTGAAATATTTAGCAAGCTCTCCGATTTTGATTTCCTTTCCCAATTTTTCATAACGTGCAAAAACATTCTTTTTAATTCGTTCAAGAGGTAAGTTTTCAATTGCTTCAATAATAGCTGCGTCATTTACTTTATTTAGGTGGCCGTCTTTCTCTATATTTTCGGCTATGTTGCTTATCCGTTCAGTCAATTCTGCATCTGAATAAACACCGTTTAAAATTGCAGAAGAAACAGCCAATAATATATCTGCATTTTCGTCATTATTGGTAATACTCATTTTTTCAGAAGAAGTATTAAGCTCTTCTTTTATATAAAAAGCTTTTAAAATTTCATTCTGTGCTTGGCTCTTTGCTTCTTTAAAAGACATATTGTTTTTTGAAATAAGGTATTTTACCCTTCTCTGTTCAATATGAGTTAAAATATTAGTGTTTATTGTACTTTCATTTTGCACATCAGCGAATGCACCCAGTGAGATTTGTGACGTTGATAATTGTCCTGTTATTTCATTGAAATAAAAACCATTGACAGAAACTTGTATATATTTTGATGCTAATTCAATATTTTTCAGTTCAAAAAAACCTTCGTCATTTTGTATTTCTGTTTCAAATATCTTTCCAGTCGGGTTTAAATCGTTGTCTAATTCAATAATTGAGACTTTTGATCCTCTGATAAATGGGCCTTTTTCAACCAGACCTCCTAGGTGGGCTTTTGTTGTGGCTGATGGGGTATCATTTTTTTTGCAACTTGTAAAGAGAAAAACAACAATTGTAAATAAAAGTAAGAGTTTTTTCATAGCTTGTTTTTTGGAAGTAATTAATGTTAATAGTTGTAAATGTTGGCTTATATCTGTTTAGATTTAGAAAGTTGACAAAGATGGCAATTATTTTTAGTTAAAGGATAACGGTGAAATATATCATTCGGATTCAAATAATTCATGGAGCTTAGCCTGCAGGAGTTTCTTATCGGGCAATTGTGTTTTATATTCTGAAACCATTGTAGGCGAGAGACTACGGCTTAGGGCATATTCTACCACTTCATTATCCCTGTCTTTGCAGAGCAAGACGCCGATACTCGGATTTTCATTTTGTTTTTTCACATCTCGATCTAATGCTTCTAGATAAAAGTTCAATTGCCCTAAATGTTCTGGTTTAAATTTGTCTGCTTTTAATTCGAACGCAACTAAGCATTGTAGTCCTCTATGGTAAAACAACAGATCAATATAAAAATCACTGTTACCTACTTGTACTTTATATTCTTTCCCTATAAACAAAAAATCTTTTCCTAATTCAAGAATAAAATCTTTCATCCGCTTTATCAAACCTTTCTGAAGATCGCTTTCATTATAAGGTTCAGGTAGGTTTAAGAATTCAAATACGTAGCTGTCTTTTAATTGATTTGTTATATCTGGACGTATTTCTCTCAACGATGTTGAGAGTTTTATATTACCTATCATTGTTCTTTCAAACAAGCTTGCTGAAATTTGTCGATTCAGTTCTTTGAAGCTAAAGTTTTCTTGCTTGCATAATTTTAAATAAAATTCTCTTTCCTCTACTGTTTTACACCTGGAGAAAATAGCCAGATTATGGGACCAACTAATTTCTCTCAACAGTGTTGAGAGTTTTGGAATATCTTTATAAGCTTCATAAAATTGCTTCATCCGCCATAAGTTTTTATTTGAATAGCCTTTTAAGTCAGGCTCGGTATGTTGAATAAACTCGGCTAACTGCTCTACCACTGACTGGCCCCATTCAACATTTTCCACGCGCTTGAAAATATACTCTCCAATTAACCAGTAATGATTAATTAATTCAGTATTAACAGCTTTAATTGCTTTTGTCCTTGAATGCTTAATTATGCTTATTATTTCCGCAAATTGTTCTTGTAACATCTAAATTCCCGTTTAATTGAATATTATGTTATGAGACTCCGTTTTCTATGAATAAAAAAGGACTAAAAAGTATTTGATCATATGCCTCTGGAAATCTTCCTAACGTGCCTTCATAAAAAATTTCGGCATTTTTCGTATATTTTAATTGCCATTTGTGATTACAGGGTTGAATTATTGGTTTTCCTGACATATCAAGATCCCAACACCACTTTGGCTTTTGCGTTCTAATTCTACTAGGCTCCAAATTCCATAGTTCAACTTTATTTAATGAAGATGGATTGTCTGTTGTTTCTTGTACTTCAATAAGGTTCTTATAAAAAGTTAGTTCTTTCCAGAACTCTGCGGCAGGAAATTGAATAAAACCCATCTTTTTCCAGAACCATTGTGATTCATGTGGTTCACAGTCCAATCCTATGACTTTTGCTTTCTTTTTTCTAAAGAATTCGAATATTTTTTCAAAGAAGTACTTTCCTAGTCCTTGTTTGCGAAATTCCCTCCTAATTACAAATCTATCTATATCAATTACAAAGTCGCCATCTCGCCATTCAACAAATCCAATACATTCATTATTGCAATGAAAAGAAATAATCCTTTTCTTTTCATAAGCTTCTTTGATTAAAGGCCAATTACAATAAAAACCCTCATTAAATTCTCGCTTTTCTTTAAGGAGAAATTGTTCTATTTGTGTAAGTTCAGAATCAGAAGGATTAAAGTTTATATTTAGATCTAGTTTCATACCCTTATTCTATAAAGTCAATTTCATCTATTTCTTTCATAATTCTATCTGTTTCAGATAGGGCCACGATTACCTTTTGATAGTGAAGGATGTCTTCAAAATCCAATACTCTTCCTCGACGATCTTTTAACCATTTTTGAGCTGGTTGATAACTTCCAATGAAAAAGGACCACGCTGTTTCGGGAACATTATCAAAGTATTGGGTCTCGTTAATGAAAACTTTACCGTTTTCATATTTTGGCTTTTCTACAATATTATCTCCATCAATAGGATATTGAGTAATGTACTGATCTACTGTTGGGCTTTCAAGTAAATGGATCTGTCTAATTTCACTGCCTAGTTTAACTAGTTGCCAAAAAGTTGTTTTATCAGTTGGATATGGAATTCGAGGAAAGTCAATCTTCAAAAATTCTTTATATTTTTTTCGATAAGATATAGAATGAAGGATAGCGTAGATATAATCAAATAAATCAATTGCTGCAAATGAATTTTGAGTAATTTCCTTTTCCGTATTAAAATTTATATTTAATTCGTTGACAATTCTATTAATGATTTCATCATTGAGATTTGCTTTTCTGTGGAATGATTGGATAAGTGATAATTGAGGATCATAAGTAGAATAAATATAAAGTGGAAAAGTACTTGTTATTTCACTTGTTTTATTTGACACAAATGAACTTTCCATAATTTTATTTGAAATAAAAACGTGTTGGTAATTATCTCCTGATTTGAATTGTTTACATAAATTTAAAGCAATGTTTTCTCCCTTTAAAAAATGTTGCATTACATCCATTCTAGGATAACAATGGAAACCTTTTGATTTTCCAGTGTAATATGTCCATCGATCATCAAAAGGTCGATAAGAGATTTTTGTAAAAATTCCTTTATTTGGATAATGTATACTTAAGTCTTTCTTGGCGTAATTTACTTGCCAATCCCTCACATCTTTTCCCAATTTAAAGCGGTTACGAGCAATTTCTTCATCTAAAGCAAGAAATTCTTCGATTGTTTCTTTTACGTCTTCCTTATTTGAATGGATACAGAAATTATCACGTGCTGTTACTATTCCAACATTATTCAAAGGAAATAGATCTGATAACTTAAAACCTCTATTATATATTTTTTCTGCGCCAAAATCCTTTTGCACCATAAAAAACATAGGTGCTTTATTCGGCAATAATTTATAAGGGATTGTAGAAATACGATTATGATTTAAAAAATCGTATTTGTAATCACGCTTGCCATATAAATCGAAATGGAATACCTCTCCTAATTCAGTTGGTTTTTTCTTGCCAGTTTTCACAAACAAGTTAATTGATACCCCTTGCATAATATCAAAGACGTTTACATCAAGAGAACCATCAGGTGAGACTTCTTTCTTTTTACTGTTGCCATGTAAATCAATGGTATAGATTTTATCATACGTTTTAAGCAGACTCCAGCGCATTCCACGGAAGGTTGGATTATCAAGAAATCCATGCGGATTGATAAAGGCTAAAACACCCGCTCCGTTTTTCTCAATGAAATATTGACCGTAACGTATAAATTTAACATAATCATCATTGATCCATTTCGGATTCCTTTCCTTTAATTTCTCTTTGCCACCGGGTTCTTTTTTATAATCTTCCATCAAGTCCTTGATCCACTGTCCCTTATTTGCACTCTCACCACTGTACGGAGGGTTACCAATTACGCACATTACAGGGTTATCTCGTTTTATCTGATTTGCTTCATTCGCTTCTGTACTTAACCAATTAGCGAATAAGGTTCCGGTATCGGGGTGACTTTCTTCAAGACTATTGGTAAGGTATACTCGTAACCGTTGATTTTTAGTAGGCTTGTATCCTGTTCCAGTCAATAATAAATCGAGCTGCAAATGAGCCATTGCGTAGGAGGCCATCAGGAGTTCAAATCCATTTAACCTTGGAAGCAAGTGGTTCTCTACATAATTACTCCAAATGCCTTGCTGACCTGCAAATTTTTGGTAAATATGTTTGGTTACCTCAGCCAGGAACGTTCCGGTTCCAGTGGCAGGATCCAGTATTTGAACTTTATGCACTTCGTGTTCGTAATCACGCAATCCTGCTGCATATCGTTTGTCAGTAGTTGGAACTTTTACCTTAATTTTAGTCCTGCTTGTATCGGCCAACCCTTGAGATAAACCAAATTCCGTTTTCAGAATGTCATCGACCGCACGAACTATAAAATTAACTACTGGTTGAGGTGTATACCATACTCCACGTGCTTTGCGTAATTTTGGATCATATTCACTTAGAAAGGTCTCATAAAAATGGATGATTGGATCTTCCATTTTCGTAGTTTTCCCATAATTTTTAAGTAGCTTTTCTACATTACAAGCGAGAAAAACATCCACCAAACTATCTACAATCCATTTTATACGATCATCAATGTCAGGGCCAGCGATGTAGCTAAAGAGGTTCCGTAAAAAAGGATTTGTCTTTGGAATTAATTCAGCAGCTTCCTGTCTGCTGAATGTCGGCAAGGTTGGATCATGCAGACGAGCGGCAAACATTCCATAAGCAATCGTCTGAGCATAGACATCTGCAAACCCTTTGGCTGTTATGTCGTGAATAAGGATTTCTTTAAAGGCCAACATTTGTTGCTTTAAAGTACTATCCTCTTGATTATCTTCATCACTTGTTAATGCGTTTTCAATAACATCTGAAAGCAGACGTGCTTTTCCTGCCATCATTTGGGCCAATTTTTTTGAACTTTTTATTGTTTGACCTATATGTGAGCAAAAATCTTTGATCAGATTCGTGAAAGCTGAAAAGTTATTCTGTAAAGGGATAATGTTCCCATTCTGGATTTCTGCTATGGCTATTTTTGTAATGAATTCACCTTCCCGATACAAATGAAAGTTGAGATAATCGGTAAAAATCAGATTGTTTAAAGATGCTTTGTAACGGTCGAATTGTTCTTTGTTTCCTGTTTTTTTTAATCCATCTAAATCTTTATCTCCAATATCTTTGGCTTCAATAAAGCCAATAGGTATTTCATTTTTTGTTAGTATATAATCGGGTGCGCCACAGGTTTGCCTTTTTGGTTCATTCGTAGCGTTGATGTGTGGCACCAAATATTCGATGAGTTGTTCTAAATTGCCCCTAAATGTGTGTTCGGTGGCATTACCTTGTCGATATTTGTTATTTAAACTGTTGATGTATTGGTCTATGGTCATTATAAAAGCTTATTACGGACAGAAGAACAAATATAGTATTATTAGAAGTGGTTTGCTCTTTATTGCTTTGTTTGATATCTTTAATTCATTGTTTAGAGCTACTTGCATCCATTTGCTCATTCGAGTAGATAAAAATATAATAAAATATTATATTAGGTGCTTTAAACGGTATTTATAAGTCCTTTTATAAATATTAAACCTTAAATTATTTTATTTTTTAAAACTTAATTATTTCTTTATGGAACAGAATGAGCACATTTTTAAGGATGAAAATGAACATTTAACTAAGTTAATCGAAACAATCGCAAAAGATATCCAAAGGTATTGCGGAAAGTATCTTCTATTCGACGATGCAAGGTATTTTATGGCAATTGTTGATGCAAGTCAATCAATGACGAAGGACCAGTTGTCTTTGTCTGAAGGTAAAAGTGGATTGTTCATTCTTAATATTGCTGAAGTAAATAGGCGGAAGATTGAGAAAATCTTTTTTTGTAATTTGACTTACATGCTTGCCTTTCACTATACCGAAATTTTGGAAGGGGTTTGGGAAAATTTGGAAGATTGTTTTGTAGACATCACTAATATTGATGTTGATAACGCTAAAGCGTTTAAAGTGAATAGAACTAAATCAACATTTGATATTGTCGAGAATTCGAAAGAGTTGCGTATGGATTTGGATATTATCGCTAATGATATCAATGGAGCTTTATTACCAGGCTTTGATTATGTGGATACCTTTAAAAAAGCAATTGAGAAGAGGACGGCATTTTTGGAAGAGAACCCTGAATCTTATAAAATTTTCACCACCTAAATAAGTATAATATTAAATCCTTTTTACGTTTGCACGTTTGCAAATCCTTATATAAGGGTTTGCAAACGTGCAAACTTAGTTTAGCGTTGTTTTGCTTTCGTTTTCTTTGTTGGAAAAGCCTAACAATTGTCATGATTTTTAAGCTGGAACTAGGAAGTAAATAATCTCCTTTCCTTCAGGTTTTTTGGATAGCCAATATTTTCTTCCTTCAAAGTTTGTAATTTGAATTGGTGTTGAAACGATTTGTTTTAAGCGGTTTTCTATGAGTCTTTCTTTGCAGTTCAATTCAGCTGTTAAGATATCAATCAATTCTCGTCTTGGCATTGGTTTTTCTAAATGGATTGCCAACAGGTCTAAGGTGACTTCTACGTCTCCTTTGTGGTTTTTCTGGTTTAATGCTTGCTGCACGGTTTCTGGATCGGATATGACAAGTCCTTTGGCTTTATCGGAGTATTGAACATAAAATGGATCATGCTTTTTACTGGAACGGCATTTCAGGAATACCACTTTTAATAGATCCATTGGGCTGTTGTCTGCGTCTTTTTCAAATCCAATCTGCAATACTGTTGAGGCTTTGTTTAATATTTCTGTTCCAAGATGACCCCGCGCTTTGTCTGTGGATCCTGGATTTTCATGGATGAGGCACAGAAAGGTAACATCATAATGATTAATCGATTGGTTAAGCATATCGATCAGCTTCATGCTGTCTTTTGTATCGTTAAAATTGAAAATACAATCTGTAATAACATCCAATACAATGAATACATGGTGATTATAGCGTTGACGGATATATTCTAAATACACATTGAGCATATCAAATCGCTCTTCCCTGCCAAATTCGAGTAGGGAAATATAATCGAAGTTTTCAGGATGGTCTTCAATCTGATACCCGGCTTTCAATTGTATTTGTTGTAAAGCATAGGGTAGCTGATCAGATAGGTTCCTTTCAGTATCGACATAAACAACAGCATAGCGCTTGAATTTATCTGAATGAAAGTCCAATAGATCGGATGTGGTATGTGGTTTTTTGAGTAAGGAAGCGCAGATTGTTTCGGCTAATCGTGATTTATGTACACCTGCTTTACCCTGGATGACGTTGATCGTTTTTGGATAGATTACCGGATTTTCTTTTTGCCATAATACTGGATCGGAAAAGCTTATGGGTTTGGATTTTGCACTTTTGATGATTGCTTGCGATTGCAAAATCTTTTCTAAATTTTGTTTGTTCTGATCATTGGGCAGAATTGTTTTTCTGCCCGCCTGAATCGGTGGTGGTATATTCTGCATAATCCTACAATGGCATGTAATACACTTGTGAGCTCTCCTGGCATTTGCGGAAGTAGATAACAAAATCATCATCTTCCTTTCCGTTGATCTCCTTTTGTTTACTGAAGACCTGTTCGATGCCGTTCATCATGTTTACCAGATTGGGGTTTTGGAGACGAAAGTATATTTCACTGAAATAAAAGAACCTGGTTTGCTCGCGGATTAACTTGTTGTAGATGTTATGCAGTTTTTGTGGATCTGTTCCCGGTGTTTTCCTTAGCTTTTGATAATAGTTGATATTATTTTCTAGGGTATCGGCGTCTTTACTGAGGATTCTGGCTATTTCATCGCTGAGTACTTGCCAAGGCAATGCCGCTATATCTGGATTACTGGTGATCATCATTATTTAGTGATTAAAAGAGGTTAGGATTTTTTTGCTTTGATTAGGGTATCTTTATATACCTTCGGATGGATTTGAATATTCGCTTCCACTTTATAAGCTCGATGGTAATTTTTTTCCAACAGCTCTTCTATATCACCTATTTTATAATAGATTTTATTGCCTACCTGGGAAAAGGCTATTATTTTCTCATCACGCCAGGACTGGGCGGTACGTTTTGAGATTTTCATTAATCTCACGAATTCTTGGTTGTCAACAAATTTCTCCTTGTCGGCAGGAGTCATTTTATTTACTCTTTCCTCGATCGTTTTGAGTGATTTCGCAAATTCATCGAATTGCGCATGGGTCATGATTATTGCTTCCATAAATTAAATTTTGTTTGATTTATGGAAGCAAAACAAGGTAATTGGGGTAGGTCTGTTTGTCTCTTAATGGTCTGCAAAGACCATTTTGTTATGTAAACCTTATCCTATTATACTCTTTTGGCCTTTTTTCTGGCTTGTTTTTTTGTAGATAAGTTCTGATTGTAGACTGCTCTATGCTTGATCCATTTGAATCGGTAAAGAAGCTCGCTACCAATTTCGCAATATTTGAATTGGAGGTTTCAATTAAAGGGAGGTCATTGACTTTGATTTCGTTGATCATCTGGTAAATTAAGTCTGCAAATTGATTAAGCTGTGAATTAATTTTGATTTTTTGAATTGAAGGTAAAGCGGATTCCTGTTGATATTGCTTTTGAAAATTTAGATATTCTTCTTCCGCAATCAATCGCTGAATTTCCAAATCAATTTTTTCGTCGAATGGCGTAGTATTCAATGAAACAAGGGAGGGTTTATATTGAAGGTATTCAAATTTGCATTGCGTAAGAAAAAGGCGTTTCTCACAATATTTTTCTATTTTACTTAAGTGAAATTTAACTTTTTTAAAGCTGTAGGTACCGTTTTGACAACGTATATTCAGACCTTCTGAATGATAAAGTAGTGCTTTAAGTTCTTTCCGCTTCTCGACAATGAATAACCGGGTCCTTGTTAACTTAACAGTGCTTATTTGATCCCAAAGGAACTGCAAGTTTAAGTTTAAAAGCTCTTCGAAATTGTTTAGCCAAATAATTGGTTGGATTGCCTGCTCAAGCAAATTATTTATGAATGTTTCAACATCCTCGGTGGCCACCTGTGTAAATGTCGTTAATAATCGCTCGCAGTAGATCCGCAGTTCTAAGGTGTTAATCCAAAAAAAATCTTGTCTTGATGATGTTTGATTGCGATTGGTTTCTTGATCTAAAGGTTTTTGGTCATAGCTTACCATCGGGGCTTCCTTGAAATTCACTGCCCGAATTAAAGTAAAGTTTGAGTTCATAAAAAGTATTTAAGTTTAATTATGTTCTGTATCTCTCTTGTAAAAAAAGCACTAAATAAAAAGTCCCCCATGTAGGGGAACTTAATTGGCTTACTTTTGAAGCATTTTTGAGCATTCAACAAAAGTTAAAGCATGAGATGCGTCTAAGACGATAATCGAAAAAACAACACAAGATAAAAAAATCTATTCTAATATTGAAATTGCTTTATTCAATTCGTCATTAATAATGTGACGATAGCGCATGGTCTGTTGGATATTTGAGTGACCAAGAATAGCTTGTATAATTTCGAGCCGAACTCCTAATTGTCCTGCACGGGTGGCCCAGGTGTGACGTGCCACATGGGTGGTTAACTTAATACCCAAGTCTAAGCGTTTTGCGAATTTCCTTAAGATGTTATTATATACCGCCGTTTTACTTGAGATGGCTCTATTGAGTATGAATTTATCGTTGAGGTCATTATAACTTTGCAGAACTGGAAAAATAAAATCGTCTGGTTTATGATCGGGTGTAATGTAGCTCTCTATGATATTCCTTGCTTTTTGTGTTAAGTTGATAAATATCTGCTCACCTGTCTTTTTAGAAATTACTTCTATGCTTTTACCATCGTAGTTTTTTCGCTTTAGAAGAAAGCTATCTGATACGCGTTGTCCTATTCCAAAAACGGTAAACATGAAAATATCATGATAGAGTTTTTCATTTTGCGTTTTAAAATTATCCATCTCTTCCAGTTTCTTCAGTTGATCTAATTTTAGGAAGCTTACTGGTGTAGGATCATAATCGATTTTGTAAAAATTAAATGGATTTTGAGATTTTTCAATCCATCCTCTTTTTTCCGCCATAATAAATATTTTGCGGATGTATTTCATATCACGTTGGATTGAATTGGTTTTATTGTGTTTTTTCTTTCTGCAATATCTTTCAAAAGATTTGATTGTTTCAAGATTTATTTTCTCAAAGGGAAGAGTCTCTACCTTTAAAAACTCTTTGAACTTGCTTATGATTGAAACTGATCGCTTCCAGGTATTGATCTTTCCTTTTTCCTTAAAAGCTACATAATCTTCTTTGGCTACTTGAAAGAAATCGATTGCTGCCTTGCCATAGATCTGCTCTTTCAGATCATTGACTTGTATAGAGGCATTTTCTTTTTTAGCTTTTAGCCAGGACTTTTCTAATTCGCTTTGCTTTTGCAGAATCCATGAATTAATCTCTTGCGCATTTGGTGATTTTGGTTTTACTCGATCTTGTGTCTCATCCCAATTTTTAAGGGGCACATTTAGCTTTAATGCGATAAAGGATGTTTTGCGTTGATAAGTGATTCGGAGATAAAGTGGCGCCAATCCTTTTGAGTTTGCTTTGCTTCTTCTTAAAATTACTCGTGTAGTAGCCATTAATTCTAAAATTAAAATTGAAAAATAGAGTTAATGTTGGGTACAACAAAGGGTACAACAAGAGCATGATTTTGATGCTTTTTGATGCTTTGTATTGCTTTGTCCTAAGAAGAGAATCTGGCTTTAGAGCATAAAAAAAGCGGATTGAAAGCAATCCGCTGAATTTGTAGTAGCCCGTAGGGGAATCGAACCCCTGTTTCTAGAATGAAAATCTAACGTCCTAACCCCTAGACGAACGGGCCAATTTTATTTATTCCTGAACAAGGTTCCTTGTTTTCGGAATGCAAAGATAACCCTTTAAGCCATAAATCAAAAAATAAAATTATTTTTTTTGATTTAATTAATAACTTCGTTTAAAAGTAAGGCAATACATACATCAAAAAACCGATTATGAAATTTACTGTCTCAGGAATTCTGCCAATTTTGGCATTTATAACGCTCTTTAGCCTAAGCTTTTGTGGGAATACTTCCATTAAAAACAGTAAAAAAAGAAATCGATTCAATTCAGGCTGAAAAAATTTGGGACAAAACAATCCCCGGAAATTTTAGTGAACAAAAAATAATCAAATTTGATAGTATGCGAATTGACTCCTTTATTCAGGAGTACCCTCTTTTTAAATCACTTGATAGCAATCTCCGTTTGTTCTATCAAAAACGTGAATATAATTATGCCTGGTTTGATCAAAATGGGCTCATAGAACAAGCAGGTAACCTGGTAGCCCGTGTTTCCAATGTTAAAGATGAGGGCTTATTTAGGAAGCCTCCATATAAGGAAGAGCTTGATTCTCTTCTAACAGAAGGAAGAGTGGATAAAAATGAACCGGATGTGCAGCTCGAATTGATGCTTACGGCGCAGTACTTTAATTTTGCACACGCTGCCTGGGAGGGTGCTGATAAGTCTGTAAGTGAATCATTAAAATGGTATCTGCCACGTAAGAAAATATCCTATGACCAGTATTTAGATACATTATTAGCCTCAAATCCCAAACAATTAAAGACAATTGAAGAACCGGTATACCGCCAATATGAATTGCTAAAAGTGTTTCTTGCCAAATTCCGAAAGCTGGATGAGGAAGAAGGTGCCTGGCCGGGAATTACCTTAGATCGGCTTGCTCTTAAAACCTTGGATTCGTCTGCAACAATCGCTCAAATAAAGAAGCGCTTATTCTTATTAGACGATTTTAAGGGAGATACCAGTTCTCAGATATTCGATCAGGAACTAGAGACGGCCGTAAAAGCATATCAGGCCCGTTTGGGTTTAACTGCTGATGGCGCGATTGGTAAAGCTACAGTAAGCACCTTGAATATTAGTCCGAAAGAACGTATCAAACAACTATTAGTCAATATGGAACGCTGCCGTTGGCTACCTTTAAGTCTACAGGAAAATTATTTGGCGGTTAATATTCCTGAATTTAAATTGCATGTCTATCATAAAGACAGTTTGCTTTGGAGTTGTAATGTCGTTGTAGGAAAGGATTTGCATCAAACAGTAACTTTCTCAGGGGAATTAAAATATGTCGTTTTCAGTCCCTATTGGAATGTGCCGCCTAGTATTGTCAGAAATGAGATCGTGCCTGCTATGAATAGAAGCAGCAATTATATAAGCCGGAACAATATGGAAATCACGGGCTATAGCGGCGGTTTGCCAGTTGTTCGTCAGAAACCGGGTCCAAATAATTCATTAGGATTGGTAAAGTTCCTGTTTCCCAATTCCTACAATATCTATTTACATGATTCACCGGCCAAATCGCTTTTTAATGAAAGTACAAGGGCTTTCAGCCATGGCTGCGTGCGCGTCGCAGAGCCAGAGAAGCTAGCCCGGTTTTTGCTTCAGGAAGATTCTATATGGACAGAGGACGCCATTTTTAAAGCGATGCATTCCGGAAAAGAAAAATATGTGACTTTGCAAAAGACGGTTCCTGTGTTTATCACTTATTTTACTGCTTTTGTAGACAGAAGCGGGAAAATCAATTTCCGGAAAGATATTTATGACCGGGATGAAAGGTTAGCAAAAATGATATTTGGGTATTAATTGGTGGGTAACTGACTTTACATTTCTTCACATATATTTCATACTGAAACAGATCTTAAAAAAGTTTGCTTCAATGTAAAGTCAGTTAGGTCGTATTCACCTATATGGTCTGAGCTTCTTTTTGGTTCTTTTAACAATTATTGATCATAACCAAAACGCTTTAGGTAGTTCTTTTTACTGCGCCAGTCAGGGATTACCTTTACAAAAAGTTCAAGAAATACTTTCTTGTGCAAAAATTCTTCAATGTCTTGACGAGCATAAGTTCCCACTTTTTTAATCATACTGCCGCCGGTGCCGATAATGATATTCTTTTGGGAATCGCGTTCAACAATGATTTCTGCAGCAATGCGGATTATCCGCTCTTCTTCTTTAAAGGAATTTACAATTACCTCGGTACTATATGGTATTTCTTGTTCATAAAGTTTGAATACTTTTTCCCGGATGATTTCTGAAACAAAGAAACGCTCTGATTTATCTGTTAACGTGTCTTTTTCATAATAGGGCGGATGTTCCGGCAGGTTATCCATTATGAATTGGCTCACTGCTTCAACATTGTGTTCTAGTTTTGCAGAAATCGCAAATATGGCAGTTGGCTGCAAAGCCTCTTGCCAAAATTCGATCTTCTTATTAACCCATTCTTCTGAGGATTTGTCAATTTTGTTAATCAGTACTGCAACCGGTGAATTTGTTTTTTTAATACGCTCAATCATTTCTGTTTCATCGTATTTTTCATTTATATCGGTTACGAGTAAGATTAAATCTGCATCAACCAATGAGCCCTGAACAAAATTCATCATTGATTCCTGTAAATCATAGACTGGTTTTATCATGCCTGGCGTGTCAGAAAATACAATCTGATGATCAGGACCATTGACAACACCCAGGATCCGGTGACGCGTAGTTTGCGCTTTCGCAGTAACGATAGACATCTTTTCGCCAACGAGGGCATTCATTAATGTTGATTTTCCTGCATTTGGTTTTCCTACAAGACTAACAAATCCGGCTTTGTGTGACATATTTCAATGAGTTTTATTCAATACAAAGAAACAAAATAAAATTCGTGCTGTTATAATATTAATATTTTACTTTTTTATTTGGCATATGTGAAAAGTATTTCTATCTTTGCAGTCCAATAAAACGAAAAACATTTCACTTTTCTGCGAGAGAAAAGCTTAATATAAAAATACAGTGCGGGGTGGAGCAGTTGGTAGCTCGTCGGGCTCATAACCCGAAGGTCATTGGTTCGAGTCCAATCCCCGCTACCTAAGCCGAAGGAAACTTCGGCTTTTTTTGTTTTATATAACCAGACTTACCCAGCATGTCTTAAATAATTTTTTTATGTTTACGTAAGTAAACGTATTATGAATTAGCCATTTATTTGTATTTCATAACCACTTTCCTAAACCAATAACAATACACAACGTGGAAAAAACTAAAATTGGTAACTATCGCTGGGTCATTTGTTCTTTGCTGTTTTTTGCAACGACCATTAATTACATAGACAGACAGGTGATCGGTTTGTTAAAGCCTACATTAGAAAAAGAGTTCCATTGGACAGAAATTGATTATGGATATATCGTCATGGCTTTTGCAGCCATGTATGCTCTAGGCTATGTTGTTTTTGGAACTTTTATTGACAAGGTGGGGACGAAGATTGGCTATGCGGTTTCAGTTGGCATTTGGAGCATTGCTGCTATTGTTCATGCTTTTGCAAAGAGTACCTTAGGTTTTGGGATAGCGAGAGGACTGTTAGGGTTATCTGAAGCAGGAAATTTTCCAGCTGGTGTAAAAGCTGTAGCAGAATGGTTTCCAACGAAAGAAAGGGCATTGGCAACAGGCATCTTTAATTCAGGTACCAGCATTGGAGCAGTGGTAGCGCCGATTATTGTTCCCTGGGTTTTAGGCATGTATGGCTGGAAAGAGGCATTTTGGATAACGGGGTCTTTGGGTTTCGTCTGGCTGATATTCTGGTGGATATTCTATGAAATTCCTTCTAAACAGAAGAGAGTAAAACAGCCTGAGCTTGATTATATTCAAAACAATGAAATTATAATTGAAAGTGAAACTCTGGTTAAATTAAAATGGAGTCAGTTACTTGGTTTGCGTCAAACGTGGGTATTTATTGTCGGTAAGGTTTTAACTGATCCGATCTGGTGGTTCTTTTTGTTCTGGTTACCTTCTTATTTTGCAGATACGTTTGCGTTGGATTTAACAAAGCCGAGTTTGCATCTGGCAGTAGTCTATGCTGCAACTACCTTTGGTAGTATCGGCGGAGGGTATTTATCGTCGTATTTTATAAAAATTGGCTGGCCTGTATTGAAAGCACGGAAAACTACCTTACTGATTGTTGCCATTGCAGTAACTCCAATCTTTTTTGCACAATTTACATCCAATATTTGGGTTGCAGTCGCAATAATTAGTGTGGCTACAGCTGCACACCAGGCATGGAGTGCCAATATTTTTACAATCGTTTCAGATATGTTCCCTAAGAGAGCAGTAAGTACGGTAGTAGGCATTGGAGGAATGTCCGGATCAATTGCTTCTACTCTTTTTCCGATTATTGTGGGCTCACTTTTAGCCTATTATAAAGGATTGGGGAATATTGCCGCAGGTTATAATGTGCTATTTATAATCAGTGGCTGCGCTTATTTTTTGGCCTGGATCATCATACAGTTACTAACAAGAAAAATGAAGTCGGTTGAATTATAGTCTTAGTAGAGTTTTCTAACCTGGTGGTAACTGGTATCTATAAGATCACTTCTCGAGCGTCGATTCTAGCTGGGATCCAGGTTTATTCCATGGCGAGATTACTTGGTCAGAGCATTCTATACCTTTAGATTATTATAATAGTTCTCTATTGCAGCTCCTATGAAATTAATGGTTTTCTGATCCAGCTCTCCTTTTACTCCGCTCCACGAGTTGTCTCCATTATTCAAAATCGAGACCGCAGTGCCTTCATAATCAAAATCAAATGTCTCCGACCTATGATGGACGGTGAAACTTTTCTTTCCTTGATTCTTTAAATCAACATCAATTTTAAATGGTTCGTTTACTTTGTTCATGATATAGTAACTTTTATTAGTGAACTTTGTTTATACTTTGTTTAATTTAATAATGGTACTATTATTGAACTGTGAAATTATTGAGACAAAGCATGCGATTATAAACAAACATAATTTATATTAAAACAGAAGATATGATAAGAAAAATGCCTTTTTATGCTAAACTAGCGTATCTTCTGATTAGTTTGATTTCTTTGGTCTATATCGCAATTGTAGGCCAAACAATCATCGCTCCAATTGTTTTCGCTTTTTTGTTTGCATTTCTACTGCTTCCGTTTGCTGATTTTCTTGAAGTAAAGTGCAGACTTTCAAGAACAGTATCCTCCTTTATAGCGATACTCGCCCTGGTTATTGCCATTTTAACGATTATGGTTGTGCTTGGTTCCCAAATGACTGACTTAGCACAAGATTGGCCGGCTTTTAAACAACAGTTTATGGATGCGACTGGCAGTCTGCAGAACTGGATTTCGGACACCTTTCACATCGATGCAAAAGCACAGTTGGATTATATAAGTAGTTCAGCAACAAGGGTTTTTAGTACAGGTACTACGCTGCTGGGCCATACAATTTTATCGATTTCATCGGTGGTATTATTTCTGGTATTGATATTTCTTTATTCATTTTTTATTCTGCTGCACCGTCGGTTATTATTGCGTTTTATAGTCGCTGTATTTCCGGAAGAAAGCAGTGTTATTGTATATGAAGTGGTACGGGAGGTTCAATACATTGTAAAAAGATATATTTTTGGCATTTTTCTTCAGATGGCCATTGTGACTGTTCTTGCGTGTATTGGTTTTACAATTATCGGAATTAAATACGCCTTTTTATTGGGTCTTATAACAGGAATCTTCAATGTAATTCCATACCTGGGGATATTTACCGCCCTTTTAATTACGGTTCTGATCACTTTTGCAACAATGGGACTAAGTCAGGTCTTACTGGTAATTCTTATCGTGGTATGTATCCATTTAGTCGATGGTAATTTTATCATGCCTAAGATAGTCGGGTCAAAAGTTAAAATTAATACACTCGTTGCCTTATTGGGATTGGTGATCGGTGAAATGGTCTGGGGCATAACCGGAATGATTCTTTCTATTCCTGTTATTGCTATTATTAAAGTTATTTTTGACAGAATTGATGGTTTAAAACCCTGGGGTATGGTTCTCGGTGAGGATGATAGCGAACCGGAAGAGAAGCCGGCGATCAAAGAAGTAAAAGAAGATGAAGCTGACCTCCAAAAATAAAAATTCTATTAATTGAAAATTACATTATGAAGAAAGATTCTATTCGTGTTTTAGTTGTTGGCTGTGGTAATATGGGCGCTTCGCATGCTATGTCCTATCATTTGTTGGATGGTTTTGAAATATGCGGATTGGTATCAAGAGGGCAAAGTAAAGTTGACTTGAATACCAGGATGGGCGGGCGCTATGAGTTGTTTGATAATTACGAAGAAGCGTTGAAAAAAACTCAACCCGATGCAGTATGCATTTCCACTTACCCTGATACACATGAAAGCTATGCAATTATGGCCCTTGAAAAGGGTTGCCATGTCTTTGTAGAAAAGCCATTGGCAGATACAGTTGAAGGTTCAATCCGGGTTGCTGAAGCCGCAAAAAAATACGATAGAAAACTCGTAGTAGGTTATATTTTGCGCTACCATCCTTCCTGGGAACGTTTTATTGAGCTTAGTCAGGGACTTGGAAAACCCTTGGTTATGCGGATGAACCTGAATCAGCAGAGCCATGGCATGATGTGGGATGTTCACCGAAACCTAATGAAAAGTCTCAGTCCGATTGTGGATTGCGGCGTACACTACATCGATGTGATGTGCCAGATGACACAGTCCAAGCCTGTTCAGGTCTCTGCCATCGGAGCACGTTTAACGGAAGATATCCCAGCCGGTAATTATAATTACGGGCAGCTTCAGATCCGCTTTGAAGACGGATCGGTGGGTTGGTATGAAGCAGGTTGGGGACCTATGGTTAGTGAGACCGCCTTTTTTGTGAAGGATGTTTTTGGTCCCAAAGGTTCGGTTTCCATTGTGGCAAAAGACGCAAGTGCAGCTGGGAAATCAGATTCTGTGGAATCGCATACAAAGACTGATTCTCTTCGCTGTCATTATGCTGATCTGGATGAGAAGAATGAGTTTGTCAAAAAGGATTTATGGATTGACTTGGAAGATGAACCCGATCATCAGGAACTGTGCGACCGTGAGCAGCGTTTCTTTTTAAAAGCAATTCAGGAAGATATCGATTTAACGGATTCTATTGAAGACGCAATCAATAGTTTGCGGATTGCATTTGCATGTGATGAATCTGTCAAAACCGGCGAAGTGGTAAAACTGTCTTATTAGATTTATTTCTACATCTTATGATAGGCATAGATAATGAGCCATTTTATTACTATGCCTGTTTAAATTATCTCAATCTGTTTTAAACTTCCTGTGGGATTCCTGTTTCTTTCAAATAGTTCTTTAAAGCGGATGAATATGCAAATTTCAAAATAGCATTCATTTTTTCCTGATAATCGTATTGAAGGTCTTCATGTAATTTGTTATAAGTTGTATAAACATTCTTTATACGGCCCGTTACGTACTTTAAAAGCTTCTCATTATCATATTGGCTGTATTTGAAAAAGTCATCCGCATAGTTGAAAATTTCAAGAAGAATATGCAATCTAAACTCAAGTTCGCCAGGCTTATCTTTTGTAATTAAGAAATGTTCATTCACATAACCGCTGATTGATTTCAGGTCAATTAATAATTGGCGCGAATGATATGATCTATTGTCTATAACCAGCCTGATCCTTTTAATGGCGGTATCAATATGCTTACGTGTTTTTTCCCGCCTTTCTTCCAGGTCAATTTCATCCTCTAATAACTGGAAATGTAATTGGTTGATAAGTGTTTTATCCTTTCTTATTAAACGCACCAGCAACTTTTCTTTCTCTTTTTCCGGAAGTTCCAGAATGGCCGTTTTTAAATCTTGGTTTAATTTTAAAAGCATGTTATTTTATTAATATCGTAAAAAAGCTGATCGATGATAAAGATAAATTGATTTCTAATGAAATGAGATCTTAAAAAGCCTCACCCAAACTTACAGAAATACCTGAATACCCTTTGCTCAAACCATAGTCGATTGCCACATTGGTATTTGAGCCTTTATTGAATTTTATACGCAGACCGGCACCAAGTGCAGGGTTAATATGCTCAAATTTATTGTTTTCTTCAGTTACGGAGTTGATACTCGCAAAGGCCACAAATCCAAATAAACCATTCTGGGTAATGTCTCTTCGGTATTCACTTTCCAAATAAAACAGACTTTTGCCCCGATAGCGATTTTGCTCAATGCCTCTTCCTGATCGATTTGATGGATCCATTCCAATAGTAGGCAAATTTAAGTAAGGAACATCATTGTCTAAGGCTGTCCAAAAATAGGACCATATAGCCACGACGTTTTGTTGACGAGGCTTTGTAGCCAATGAAATGTATTTCCGAACATCTATATATACAGAGCGCCAGGTAGAATTGCTGCCCAAAAAAGTAGGGTTAACCCGATAAATCAGGTTAGCATAGGACCCTGGAATCGGGTTGAAATCATTGTTTCGGGTATCATATAAAAAGTTTACGGTGATCCCGGAGGAGAAAGAATTTGACCCTTCTGAAGTGCCATACTCATAGCCTGTAAATTTTTCTAAGCCCGGATCGTCTGTACGGATATTCTGAAAATAATCAAGGCTATAGCCAATACCCGCATAGAAATAGGGCTTGAATCGTTTCAAAACGCTTTGATAGAAGCGGATATAATTGTAATCAATCATCACTTTGTCACTGGCAGGCTGGCCTCCGCCTAAACCCCAGGTATATTGAGGATAGACCATAAAGCGTGTATCTCCTTTAATATTCCAGGTGTTATTTTTAAGCCATATATTGGTTCGGAGCGGTAAGCCAAAGCGCTTTTTGAAATTCCAATACGGAGTAAAGGTTGCAGATGAAAGATAGGTGCTGTCCCGGTCGCCTAAATAAAAGCCTGCAGTTGTAGCCGTAATAAGTGCATTGCCCCCGCCGGGAATTTCGGTTGAGATGGGTAAAATGGAAAAGTAGACCTTTTTATTTCTTTCTTCTTCTATGGTTTTTGGTTGGATTTTCAGGATTCGCTTTGCAATATCAATTAAATCGGTTTGTTTGGAGGTGTCACGTACAATGTTATTTTCAGAAAGGGCATTGCCAGCATTCTGTGAATACGTAATAAATGGAAATATTATAAATACAAACAACAATAAACCCTTTTCCAATAGCTGCCTTTTTTGTCTACTAATATAAAACAACAATGGTTAATTGCAAAAGAATTAATTGCAAGTTTTATTTATCTTTAAACCCTATGGAATCAACGGCTCTTATTATTCAAAATGTTTCAGTTCACATTAATTTGGATGAAAAGGAAAAAGAGTTTTTTATTTCCCTTCTGGAGCCCTTAACCTTGAAGAGGAAACAAATACTTCTAGCGCAAGGGCAGGTTTGCAGACATTCGATATTTGTGAATTCGGGATGTTTGAGAGGGTATATGTATGACCGGAATGCCATGGAGCATGTTGTAAGTTTTGCACCGCAGGGTTGGTGGATTGGCGATATGTATAGTTTGATTTCCCAGAAACCAGGAATTCAATATATAGAGGCAATTGAGGAAACAACTGTTTTACGTCTTTCGAAAGATAGCCAGGAACTGCTTTTTCGGGAAGTCCCCAAATTTGAACGCTTTTTCCGCATTTTAATTGAAAATTCCCTGGTAGCCTATCAGCAGCGACTAATTGATAATTTAAGCCTTACTGCTGAGGAGCGCTATTTAAAACTTAGCAAACAGCTGCCTTCATTAATAAATCGGTTGCCCTTAAATCAAATTGCTTCTTATATCGGTGTAACCCCGCAGTATTTTAGTAAAATGCGGAAAAGAATGCTGTTGCAATAGGCCTAGGCTTCATTTCTTAACCTAGGTTAAGTTTATCCGGATTGCATAGCCTTATCTTTGTCACAACAAAAAAGGAAATTATGGCACAATCAATCTTACATTTAGCTGATTCCAGAGGAAAGGTAAACCACGGATGGTTAAAATCTGCTCATACTTTTAGTTTTGGTTCCTATCATGATCCTAAAAGAATTCATTTTGGAGCACTCAGAGTATTAAATGATGACCACATTGCAGGAGGCAGAGGCTTTGGCGAACATCCTCATGATAATATGGAGATAGTCAGCATTCCTTTAAGTGGTGCACTGAAACACAAAGACAGTATGCAGAATGAGGCAGTCATCCGTTCCGGTGAGATTCAGGTGATGAGCGCCGGTACCGGTATTTATCATATGGAATTTAATGATAACGAAGATATTCCAACCGAGCTTTTGCAAATATGGATTTTTCCTAATAAACGGAACGTTGAACCCAGGTATGATCAGATTAACATTTCATACAAAGAAAATCCGAATCGCTTAGAACAGATCTTATCACCCGATCCTGAAGATGAAGGCGTATGGATTCATCAGAATGCCTGGTTTCATATCGGAGCTTTTGAACAAGGGAAAGGTGCTACCTACTCTTTAAAAGCGGAAGGAAACGGCGTTTATGCTTTTGTTATCAAAGGAAGTGTGTCAGTAAACGGACAACTTCTGAATGAAAGAGATGGTTATGGAATCTGGGATATCGATAAACTGGAAATCGTTGTAGAAAAAGATGCAGAGATATTATTGATGGAAGTCCCAATGGACATATAATTTAAAGCAGGATGAAAGAGGTTGAAATTTTGGCAGTGGGTGCACATAAAGAGATTCTAAAAACAGTTCTACGTTTAATAAATGCCAATGAGGACTGGAATGCAAGTGGTGCAGGTAATGAGAAGGAGGCAGTTGATCTTTTTAAACAAAAGGAATTCGATTTGGTTCTCTTTGGAGCCGGTATCCCGGATGAGAAAGAGTTAAAGAAAAAATTGCAATCTTTGAATCCGGACATTATATGTGTCGATCATTATGGAGGTGGAAGCGGACTGTTGAAATGTGAAATTCTTCAGGGCCTTGCAGAAAAAAATAAGTATTGAAATAATTAAAATTAATCATAAAACAATAGAAACAATTATCATGAAAAAAATCACATTCTTTTTAGCGTTCTTACTGGTATCGGTAAGTGTATTTGCACAAACTACGTGGACGGCAGACCCATTTCATTCTAAATTAGGGTTTACAGTAACACATTTAGGGATTGCAGATGTTCCAGGACACTTTGATAAGTATGATGTAAATATCACTTCTTCTAAAGAAGATTTTAGTGATGCTGTAATTGAACTTACTGTTCAAACCAATTCTGTAAATACACGCGTTGAGCAAAGAGATACCCATTTGAAAAGTGCTGATTTCTTTGATGTGGAAAAATATCCAACCATGACTTTTAAAAGTACGTCCATTAAAAAAGCTGGCGAAGGGAAATACACATTAACTGGAGACCTTACCTTAGCAGGAAAAACCAAACCAGTAACCATGTCAATGCAATATCGCGGAACGACAGCGAATCCAAATGCAAACGGTGCACCTGTTGCCGGTATTCAGATAACAGGAGAATTTAAACGTTCTGATTTTGATTTCGGTTCTAAATTCCCTGCACCTATGCTCAGTGATGCGGTTACTATTAAAGCTGATGGCGAGTTTGGTCACAAACAATAATTGCTAAAAGAATTCTCACAAGAATTTAATAGAAAGACAAATCGTTAATATAAAACATGTATAAATTAAAAATAATCAGTTCCACAGTAAGACCAGGAAGAAAAGGTCCGGTTATCGCAGAATGGATTGCAGAAAAAGCCAGACAATTTGGAAAATTTGAAGTTGAGGTAATCGATCTTGGTGAGGTGAACTTACCATTGATGGCAGAAGCCAATCATCCAAGAATGCAAAAATACGAATTAGAGCATACAAAGAAATGGAGTGCTAAGATTGATGAAGCGGATGCCTTTATTTTTGTAACCGCAGAATACAATTACAACTATCCTGCAGCTTTAAGAAATGCCCTGGAATACCTTTCATTTGAATGGAACTATAAAGCCGCAGGAATTGTAAGCTACGGTGGCGTTTCTGCCGGAACCCGTGCTGCGAATCAATTAAAAGGAGATCTTCCTACTTTTAAGATCGTTCCGGTTCCGGAGGCAGTTCATATTCCTTTTTATTCACAATTCATTAATGAAAGTAATGAATTGGTAGGAAATGAGATTATGGATCAGTCTGCGGATGCTCTTTTAAAAGAATTGACGCGATGGACTAAAGGTTTAAAAATTGTGAAAGAAGATACTTTAGCGATAGCTTAATTATTCTTATTACCGGCGTTCTGTAACGCAAATCTTTTTAAGCGGATTGTTTCAATCCGCTTTTTTTATGTGTTGATTTTCTTTGAATCACAGAGTCTTATTATAGCCAATCGTTTGCAAAATAAATAAACCGAACAAGCGTTCTTTATGAATACCTGCAAAAAAACAAATAAAAGTGAATAACTTAGCGAAGCATGACGGCTTCATCGCCACTTAAAACAATTGATTTAAATGAAAATCCTTCATACAGCAGATTGGCATCTTGGTAAACGACTCGAAAAATTCTCCCGATTGGAAGAGCAGCGGGAAGTATTGGAAGAAATTATTCAGCTTGCAGATACAAATGATGTGGATGCTGTTTTGATTGCAGGCGACCTGTTTGACAGTTTCAACCCCGCTACAGAGGCGGTTGAACTATTTTATAAAAGTCTGAAACGACTTTCAAATAATGGAAAACGTGTAGTAGTTGCGATCGCCGGAAACCATGACTCCCCCGATCGAATTGAAGCGCCCGATCCGCTGGCAAGGGAATGTGGGATTTTGTTTGCCGGGTATCCGCACTCCGTAGTAGCGCCATGTGAACTGGAATCGGGTGTATGTGTAGTTCAAAGTGAACCCGGTTTTATTGAGCTGAAATTGCCAAGGCATGAAACAAAGCTTCGGTTATTGCTAACACCCTATGCAAATGAATACCGTTTAAAGACGTTTTTGGGAATGGATGCAGTAGAGGAGGAGTTAAGACAGGTTTTGGAGCGCAGGTGGAAAGAGCTGGCAGATAAGTATTGTGATAATGAGGGTGTAAATATTTTGGTAAGCCACCTTTTTATGATGAAAAAAGGAGAAACACCACCCAAAGAACCGGATGATGAAAAACCAATTTTACATGTAGGAGGTGCACAAGCAATTTACTCTGAAAACATTCCACACCAGATTCAATATGCTGCCTTGGGCCATTTGCATCGTTATCAGTTAATTGATAGCAAACCTTGTCCGGTAGTGTATAGCAGCAGTCCCTTAAGCTACAGCTTTGCTGAAGCAGAACAGCAAAAATTTATTGTATTGTTGGATATTGAGCCCGGCAAACCTGTCCGCTATTCAAAAATTGCTTTAACAAAAGGAAGAAAACTTCAGCGGAAACGCTTTGACGATATAGACAATGCTTTGCAATGGCTTCAGGAAAATCCTGATTCATTGGTTGAACTCACAGTAGTTACAAATGAATATCTTCGATCCGAAGATCGAAAACGTTTGCTCCAGGCACATGATGGCATTGTTACCCTGATTCCGGAAGTTAAGAATCTGCAGCAAACTGATTCAATGGCTCAATCGATCGACCTTAAGCAAGACATGGAGGATTTGTTTAAACAATATTTCCAACATCGGCACGGTCAGGAAGCCAATGCTGAATTATTAGAATTATTTAAAGAAATAAGAGCAGAGCAAAAAGAATGATTCCAGTTTCATTAGTTATAAAGGGCCTGTATTCCTATCAGGAACCACAAAAAATAGAATTTAATAAACTGATTGAAGGGCAGCTGTTTGGGATTTTCGGATCAGTAGGTTCTGGTAAATCATCTATTTTAGAGGCCATATCATTTGCTTTATATGGCGAAACAGAACGGCTAAATCAGCGCGATAGCCGGAATTACAACATGATGAACCTCAAGTCGGACGACTTGCTAATCGACTTCCAGTTTAAGAATTTTGATCGCGAAGAATACCGTTTTACGGTTCGGGGCAAACGGAACAGCAAGGATTTTTTAAAAGTAAATACGTTCGACAGAGCCGCTTATAAGCTTGTTGACGGTAATTGGGAGCCTTTGGAAAGTACTTTAGCAGAATCAATTTTGGGACTTAGTTATAAAAATTTCCGGAGAACAATTATCATTCCCCAAGGTAAATTTCAAGAGTTTCTGCAATTAGGGGATAGCGACCGTACAAAAATGCTAAAGGAGATTTTCCATCTCGATAAATATGAATATTACTATCAGACCCTGAATTTAGAGAAAAAGAATAATGATGCCCTTCAGAATTTGAACGGACAGCTTTCTCATTATGTTCAGCTTAATCAAGAGCTCATTTCATTGAAAGAGGCTGAAGTAAAAAAATTAGAGGAAACAAATAATCAGCTCAAAATACAGATTCTGGAAAAGGATTTACTTTACAAGGAACAGCAAAATCTGAAGAATCTGTATGATGAACGTAAACAGCTGCAGGAAAAGCTGGATGATCTGGTGGCTGCAGAAGAGGATATTCAAAAACTGGAAAAGAAGTTAAGGGATTATGAATACTGTTTGGTTCATTTCAAGGATCTGTTAAAGAGAAAGCAAGAAATTGGGCAAACCATACAGGAGAAGAAAGCTGAACTTGAGCGGCATACGCAATCGTATGATGCCAATATCGCCAGTCTAGAGGTGCTGGAAAAGGAAGGAATTAAAATTAAATCTGATTTCCAAAAGCAGGATATTCATAAGGAATCGGTTGCTGATTACCAGCTGGCCCTTTCTTTGATGGAATTAAAAGCCGAAAAAGAACAACTGGAAAAGCGGATACTGGATGGTCAGGTATATGTAGATAAAGTAGCGAAGGATCGAAGTGATGCGCAGGAGAAACTTGATAAGGAGAAAAAGAAGAGAGCTTCATTACGGCTGAACCTGCCTGATATGGGAAAGTTAGTTAACATCCGTGCCTGGTTTGATAAAAAAGACCAGCTTACTCAGGACACTCAAAAGCATAAAAGTAAGTTGCAAAACCTGAATATTCAACTAACTGAAACAATTCATTCCATTCAAAAGCAATTAAAAAATCCGCTGCTGCCTGGTATACAAGAAGGAGTTTTTCCTGATTATCATGGACCTGAAGTGAGGTTGTTAAGAAAGCAGTTGCAGTTGAAACAAGAAGACCTTCAGAAGCAGATAAGTCATCATACTTTACAGCGGAAATTGGGTGAGTTCTCTACTCAGCTGGAAAATGGAGAAGCTTGTATGCTTTGTGGATCTATTGATCATCCTCAAATTCTGAAGGTAGAAGACGTAGAATCGCATCTGTTGGAAGCCCATAATCAATTAAAGGAAATAAGAGAACAAGATCAAGCTTTTGAAGCTATTCTTCATGAGCTATCAAAATTAATATTTCAGGAGCAATCGGTTCGCCAGCAGCTAGGTGAGGTTCAAATGGAATTAGATCATTCAGTTGAAGTTCTTTCTCATCATGAACGCTGTTTTATCTGGGATGATTTCTCTCCCTTAGATCCCTGGCAGGTAAGTGATGCTTTTAAGATTGCAAAAAAGACTCAACAGGAACTTGAGACCATTGAGAATGAGATTCAAGTTTTGGAACACGCTATTTCCAAAAACTCAAATGACTATGAACGCTTTGGTCAGGTGGTTAATAACCTTAAAATCCAGTTAAAAGGAAAGGAATCAGAGTCTCATACCCTGGCAAATCAGCTTCGTGGACTGTCTTTGAAAGATATTAACCAGTTCTCTCAAGAAGCTTTGCAACAAAAGATCAGCGACCTAAAGAATAAGATAGAACTGGAAAAAGAACGCTTCGATAAATGGACCGAGCAAAATACGATCCTGAATGATCAAAAGATCGCTTTAAAAGAGCGCGTAGAATTTGCCAAGCTTTCAATTATCGATTGTCGGACTCAATGGAGAAATGTTGATCTCGAGTTACGGGAAAAATTTATTGGTTCCCCTTTTGTAAGCTTTGAAGAAATTCATGAAGTATTGCAGCATACTTTTGCTAGTGAAGATGCAAGGGATGAAACAAGGAAATCAATAACAGCCTATCACCAGCAACTTTATTCCATAAAGATGCAGATCGCTAAGCTTGAAAATATAATTGAAGGTAAATCTTTTGATCCGGTAATCTTTGCGGAGTTGGAAAAAACCTTGCGTGAACTAAAGGAAAACTTTGAAGAAGTTAATTCTGATTATATCCGTGAGCAGTCTTTTCTGATTAAGATAAAACAAGATTTTAATGAGAAGACTAAACTTGAAAAAGAACAAGAGAAGCTGCAACATCGGGCAGCAAATCTTTATACATTGAAACAGCTTTTTAAAAGCGATGGTTTTGTAAGCTATATATCAACTGTCTATTTGCAAAACCTTTGTGAAGTAGCTAATAAGCGCTTTTATAAGCTTACCAGACAGCAACTGCGCCTGGAAGTTACTGATAAAAATGAATTTCAGGTTCGTGATTTTTTAAATAACGGGAAGGTCAGAAATGTTAAAACCTTATCAGGCGGACAAACTTTTCAGGCTTCCCTTTCCTTGGCGTTGGCACTTGCAGAAAGTGTTCAGCAACAAAATAAGTCAAATCAAAACTTCTTCTTTTTGGATGAAGGCTTTGGCTCTTTGGATAGAGAATCGCTCCAAATTGCTTTTGATACGCTTAAATCGCTCCGACAGGAAAATCGTATTGTAGGAATTATATCACATGTAGATGAGCTTCAGCAAGAGATTGACGTGTTTCTGAATGTGACCAACGATCCTTTTACCGGTAGCAAAATCATCGGAAACTGGCAATAATATAGACGAGTTAAAGGAACTATAATTCCTTTAACTCGCTAACAAGTTTGGTGATCGTTTGCTTTGCATCTCCAAAAAGCATTAAACAGTTATCGGCACCAAAAAGCTCATTTTCAATTCCTGCATAGCCTTTTCCCATGCTTCTTTTTGTTACGATCACAGTCTGAGCCTTCTCAACATTCAAGACAGGCATTCCGAATATTGGGCTTTTCGGATTGGTTTTCGCCGCCGGATTTACAACGTCATTTGCACCCACTACAAATACCAGATCCGTATTGGCGAAATCATCGTTGATTTCATCCATTTCAATCAGTTTATCGTACGAGATGTTGGCTTCAGCCAATAAGACATTCATGTGGCCCGGCATTCTTCCGGCAACCGGATGAATGGCAAAGCGGACATTGATATTTCTTTTTTCACATAGTTCGCTTAGTTCACGAATCGCATGCTGCGCCTGAGCAACTGCCATACCGTAACCGGGAACTATAATTAAAGAAGAAACTGAATCAAATATTTGCGCTGCTTCTTCCACACCCACTTCTTTAACAGCAATTTCAGGCTCATCCGATTGGCTTGCATTTCCGGTTGTTTGGCCGAAACCACCCAATAGGACATTTACTAATGAACGATTCATTGCTTTACACATAATCTGTGTAAGGATAATACCGGAAGCTCCGACCAGGGCACCTGCAACAATCAACACATTGTTATTGAGTACGAAACCGGTAGCGCAGGCTGCCATTCCGGAATAGGAATTCAATAGCGAAATTACCACAGGCATATCTGCACCACCAATTGGAATTACCACTAAAATGCCCAATATTAATGAAAGTGCTGCCAGTATAATCATGTAAACCGGATCAGAAACGTTGTTTAATGCAAAAACGGTAATGCCAATTGAGACAATTAATAGTATTAAATTGATCAGATGTTGGCCGCTAAAGGTAATAGCCCGTCCGGATATCTTTCCATTAAGTTTTAGAAAAGCAACCATGGAACCCGTAAAGGTAACACCGCCAATTAAAATACTGATGGCCACGCTGATACCGGTAATCTGATCAATAATCAGACTTTTCTCTTGTGTATTTAACCAGAAATCGGCTAAGGCGACCGCCAGAGAGGCCAATCCGCCAAAACCATTGAATAAGGCAACCATCTCAGGAACTTTGGTCATTTGTACCTTATAAGCAATGAACAATCCGATAGCAGAACCAATAATGACGCAGATTAAAATATCTACCAACGTAATCGCTTCTACCTGAATGACAGTTGCTAAAATGGCAATGAACATACCAATTGAAGAAACAATGTTTCCTTTTCGGGCACTTTTGGTACGGCCCAGCATTTTGATGCCGATAATAAATAATATGGATGCTATTAAGTAAGCAATTTGTATAAGAAGACTCATCTCAGTAAGTTAGCAGGGCTTAAACCCCATTGTAAAGGTTTAATTTATTTCTTTTTGAACATTTTAAGCATCCGGTCGGTAAGTGCATATCCGCCCACAACATTTACTGTAGCCAATACCAAGGCGGTCATTCCAAGCCATTTGCTAATGGAACCATAGTCTAACACATTACAGGCGATAATTGCTCCCACGATTGTAATACCCGAAATGGCATTTGATCCCGACATTAAAGGCGTATGAAGCGTTGGTGGTATCTTATTGATTAGTTCAAAGCCCACATAGCTTGCTAAAACCAAGATGTATAATAAAATGATAAATGATTCGACTGTCATAACTTCTATTTTATAGGTTTCCGATTAGTTTGATAATATTGACTTTGTAAATTCGTGGACTAATTCACCCTGGTGAGTTATCAACGAGCCCTTGGTGATTTCTTCATCCATTTCCCATTTAAATCCCTCGTTATTAGTCAGATGGATTAGTAAAGTGCTGATGTTTGTAGCGTAGAGCTGGCTGGCATTAATGGGTAGGAGGGCAGGTAGGTTTGATTCACCTATAATGGTAACGCCGTGCTTTACAACGGTTTGGTTGAATTCAGATAATTCACAATTTCCGCCAGACTCGACTGCCATGTCAACAATAACAGATCCTGATTTCATGGATTTAACCATCTCTTTCGTTACCAGGAGAGGAGATTTTTTGCCGATTACCAGAGCAGTTGTAATGACAATATCTGCATCCTTTATTTTGTCCTCAATTAATTGCTTCTGCTTTGTCAAGAATTCTGCTGATACCTCTTTGGCATAACCGCCTTCGGTTTTTACCTCGTCAGCACCTTCCACAATCAGAAAGCGGCCACCCAGCGATTCCACCTGTTCTTTTGTCTCCGGCCTTACGTCTGAAACTTCTACGATGGCGCCTAAGCGTTTGGCTGTGGCAATGGCTTGTAAGCCAGCTACGCCAGCTCCGAAAATCAATACTTTGGCCGGAGTAATCGTTCCTGCAGCTGTCATCATCAAAGGGAAGATCTTTCCCAAGGTATCAGCAGCCATAATGACGGATTTATAACCGGCAAGGTTTGCCTGTGAACTTAAGGCATCCATTTTTTGTGCTCTGGATATTCTTGGCACGGCGTCCATTGCAAAAGCAGTGATCTGTTTTGATTTAAAGACCTCCAAAAGTTCAGGCTGGGTATAAGCATATAATAAGGAAATGCTTACAGCCCCGTTTTTCATTTGGTTGGCTTCTTCAAGAGTAGGTGCATTTACCTTTAGAATTACGTCCGAATTGCAGATCTCAGCTTTGGTTGCAATGGTTGCACCGGCGGCTTTGAAATCTTCATCAGAAAAACTTGAGCCTTCTCCGGATCCGTTTTCAATTAGGATTTCAAAACCTTTTTTTACCAGTTGTTTAACTACGTCCGGACTAAGCGCAACGCGCTTTTCCTTTTCTTTGGATTCTTTGAGTACACCTACTTTCATTTGATTTAAGGTTTTTATTTGTCCTTAACTGATTTGCATCTGAATTGTTGCAAACGCCAAATATAGTAGTTTAATTGAAATATTTAGATTAATTCCATTGTTTTTATGAAAATTTTTATTTTTAATCGCTTGTAGGTTGATAATTTATCATTGTGTTCCTGGTTTTTTTCAAACTCTCACATCTTAAGTTCAAATATGTTATACTTAATTTGACGATCTATTAAAATCCAGATCCTGAAAATCGAAACTGAAATCTGTTAAAGGTGAGATCGCTTCCACTTTAAAGCCATTGGCTTTTCCTTCGTTGTCGAGGCTAAAAAGAACATAGGCATCTGCATCCAATGTGCGGTCATTCCATTTTACAATAAACGTATTTCCTTTGTAATAGTACATTGGACCTTGCAATTTCGGAGCTTTGGCTGCTTTGAAATAAAGGGTATTGTTTTGCTCACTTATCGTTACATCTCCAAACCAGTTATCTTTAAAGCCGCCTTTGTATTTGTTCAGGTCAACTTTATTCGTATTTAAATCCTGTTGAGCCTGGATGTCTTTCCAGATTTTATCAGTTATTTCCTCTGCGCGTTTTTCATTTTTAAGACGTGCTTCATTATACTGTTTGATCCAGTCTTTTTTAGGATTTCCAAAATAAGCATCTTTAATCGTGTTTGAAATGGCAGAAAATGCTGCGCCGGATTGTTGGTTGGTTAGTACGATAATCCCCAGATTGAGTTCAGGTATCATCGTTACCTGAGTCACAATACCGGCTAGGCCACCTGTATGCATTACTTGGAAGTGGCCACTTTCATTACTCAGGTTCCAACCCAAACCATAGGCTACAAAGGGATTTGTATAGGGCGATCTGCCACGAATGATGGTTTGCAGTGTCCAGGTTTCCTGATGAACTCTTTCTGAAAACAAACTGTCTTTTAAATTGGAGCCATATTTTCCATGGTTTAATTGTGCAATTACCCATTTGCTCATGTCGGTGATATTAGAATACATTCCACCGGCTGCATTTGCAACTTCCGAAAAACTTAAGCCAACAGTATCTAATTTCCCATTAACAGGCGCATGGCCATCAATAATATTTGATCGATCTTTTAATCTGTACCATGACATAGCTGTTTGAGTCATTCCCAGCGGTTTAATAAAATGATCAGTTACAAACTTCTCATATTCCACTCCGGATACCTTTTCTACTATATAGCCTGCGACTATATAGAGTAGATTATCATAGTCATATTTAGAGCGAAAGGATGAAACAGGCTTTAAATAGCGGAGATTATGAATCAGTTCTGATTTCGTAGTGGAATTCGAATCTGGCCAGATCATTAAGTCGCCGGCTCCTAATCCCAATCCGCTACGATGAGTCAATAGATCACGAATCGTAAACTCACTGGTAACATAGGGATCGTGTAATTTAAATTCAGGAATGACATCTGTGACTTTGGTATCCCATGTGATTTTCTTTTGATCAACCAGCACTCCCAAAGAAGCGGCAGTAAAAGCCTTGGTGTTTGAAGCGACACCAAAAAGCGTATTCTCATCTACTTTTTTATTCGACTTTATCGAGCGGACACCATAACCCCTGGAATGCACTACTTTGCCATCTTTTATAACGGATACTGCAATGCCGGGAACATTAAATGTTACTAGGGTTTTTTCAACCAGACTATCAATTTGTTTTTCAGATAAAGTTTGTGCTTTTAAAAAAGAGCTGGATGCAATAAAAATAAGGACGTAAAGAATTGATGCTTTTAGAAGTATTTGTTGTTTCATATAGATGTTGCTGATTTTTTTGTTGTTGATTATAAAGGTATAAACTTTTTTAATAAATATATTTTCTAAATCTTTTTGAATTGTATCATAAAGGATTATCTTTGCAGTCCGAAAATAAGGGATTATTTTCAAATACAATGGCCCGTTCGTCTAGGGGTTAGGACGTTAGATTTTCATTCTAGAAACAGGGGTTCGATTCCCCTACGGGCTACATTAAATTCAGCGGATTGCTTTCAATCCGCTTTTTTTATGCACTAAAACAGATTGTCGTCATCAATCTCACGGATCAGTGCAAAAAGTTGTGGAGCAGAAGAAAAATTACGCATAGATATTGGTTAGTCTGAAGAGAAAATACTTCACATCGCGGGGGATTGCGTACGCCCTCTTCACTAACGTTGCATTAAAAGAAGATATTACTGCAATGGAGGAAGTGGCTGTAGTTGGCTATGGTAAACAACGGAAAATCGCACTTACCGGCGCACAATCCACAGTGAATACGAAGGACATCAGCTATCCGGTAGCGAATTTAAATATGCTGTTAGCGGGGCGTGTAGCTGATCTGATTGGTGTCCAACGATCAGGCTTACCCGGCAGTAACAGTGCGGATATATGGATCAGGGGTATCTCTACCTTTGGTAGCGGTAATGATGCCTCCCCTCTCGTCATCATTGATGGCGTAAAAGGACGCAGCATGAACAACTTGGACCCGGAAGACATCGAATCTTTTACGGTTTTAAAAGATGCTTCTACCCATATACCCTTAATTAGCCAAGCTTAAATTGCCAGGACAAGGAAGTTAAAATGCAGAAATTGACAAAGGTCGAGAGATAGAGGAGCTGAAGCAAAAGCATCAGCAATGGATAGACGAAGTTTATACACAATAGTACATCAATACATTTAACTTAAAAAAGGGGTAGAAATTATATTTTTCCGCCCCTTTTTTCGTGTCTTATAGTGATATAGAGAGACTATCAGATGCTTGCTCAAAGTAAAGGTATCTATCACCTTAAGCTGTTAGCTGAATCTAAGCCATAGTCAGTTTGGGTTTATTTAATAGATAGGCAACAGCGATTGACTATACTTACATCGGTAGCTTTTAAAATAAGCAGATAAAAAAGGCATTTCGACGTTTGTACGTTATAAGTTGTATATTCACTTGTATAATATAAATAATAGATGAAAAAGATCTTACTTTTGTTAGTTTTGCTGATCTCATTGACTCAAATATCAAGCGCACAACCGAAAAATGCTGAAGCTGATAATCTGGTTATTAAGAGCGATAGCGTATGGATGCTGACATACTTCCGCCAGCGTTATCCGACTCGAATTGAAGTAAATGCTAAAGGAGAAACAATCGAAGTACCCCTGCCAGATCCAATGCTGGTTGCTCAGCTTCACATTGCATTATCAACAGACGGTCGTCATTGGACTGCGATAAACGACAACAAGCCTATATGGGATCGTTTCATGCGTGATCAATATATCCATCGGGGAGCCGATGGCCAGTGGCGGCTCATTGCAACAGGAGGGGGTGGCAGCCCTGAAAACAGGAAAAAATTCGGCCCTAGCGTCACCTATGCCACGTCAAAAGATCTTATTAACTGGAAGTTCGACAAATATATACACCTCATGAAGGATGTCAAAGACGAGTCGGGTGAATTTGTAGGGAACATCTGGGCGCCGGAATTTTATTACGATCAAGCAACGAAAGAATATACAGTTTTCTGGTCATCCACATTTAAGGATGCCGGTTGGAAGGAAAGCAGGTTATGGTATTGCAAAACTACCGACTGGGAAAATTTTAGTCCGGCGAAGGTTATGTTTGCCCCGCCATATTCTGTAATTGACGGCACTTTAACTAAACATAAAGGTGTGTATTACCTTTTTCATAAAGAGGAGGAGTTTGGTGTAAAAACCGGAGAGCGGAGAGGTATTCGTGTTGCCACATCCAAAAACATCGAAGGGCCTTATGAAATTTATGAAGGGCCTTTAAACAAGGGGCAGATTGCACCCACGATAACCGAAGGACCAAGCGTAGTGAAAGATCCGGTAAAGAAGGGATGGTTGTTATTGTATGATTATCCCATGGTTGATCAATACGGCATATCATCGTCGCCAGATCTGTTCAACTGGAAAATAGAAAAGAACGTATCGATGCCTGATGATGCCAGACACGGCAGCGTTTCTAAATTAACAGCAGCGGAAGCAAGGGCATTGTTAGAAGCTTTCCCTAATACCAAGTAGTATGTGGCATTTTATTTATATTACCCATTTGTCGCTGTTGGTGAGCCAGCTGATTGAAACTTTGTTGCTGATGGTAACTATTTAGGTCAGTTTCATAAAGATTAAGGCCTTCTTTGAGACTGTCGACTAGTTGTGAATAAGTGCAGGCGCATCTTAGCGTTCGACATATCTAACAATATATCTTAAATTAGAGTTAAGTTTTAACCTTTGAGAGATGAAAGCAATTATTATAAAAGAGTTCGGAGGTGTAGATAAATTGCAGCTGGCCGAAGTCGAAAGACCTGATCGCACAGAGGATCAGATCTTAATCAAAGTAATGGCCGCAGGCGTAAATCCGGTAGACACAAAAATCAGATCTGGAAAGCATATATCCTGTAGCAGCCTGCAATTACCGGCTATCCTGGGAAAGGATATGAGCGGTGTTATAGAATCAGTTGGAAAAAATGTAAAAGAATTTAAGGTTGGTGACCCGGTTTTCGGATGTATTAATAACACGTATGCAGCCTATGTAGCGGCGAGTCCTGAATTCATTGTAAAAAAACCAGAAAACATCTCTTTTGAAACCGCCGCCGCAGTTTCCTTGGCGGGACTGACAGCTTATCAAGCTATTAATGATCATTTAAACGTATCATCAGGACAAAGAGTTCTAATCCAATCGGCTGCAGGTGGTGTGGGACATTTAGCTGTACAATTTGCTAAATTACAGGGTGCTTTTGTAAGTGGAACCGCCTCGGGAAAAAATATGGAGTTTTTAAAAGACCTTGGTGTTGATCAGCCGATCAATTATAAAAAGGAAAAGTTTGAAGAGATTGCAACTAATATAGATGCTGTAATGGACACAATGGGAGGAGAAATACTGTACCGTTCCATTCGGCTCGTTAAACCAGGAGGAAAAGTTGTTTGCTTGCCATCCTCTACAAAAGATGATCCCAAGGCAATAGCGCTTGCTCAGGAAAGAGGAGTAGAATTAATCTGGTTTATGATGCAGCCGGAAAAAGAAGCCTTACAGGCAATTTCAGATTTATTAAAAGAGGGGAAGTTGAGGGTAGAAATCCAACAGGGTTTTCCTCTGCAGGAGATTGCACAGGCTCATCAACTTGTCGAATCCCATGGGGTACGAGGAAAAATTGCTGTTCAGTTAGATTGATGGGTTTTCGTATATGTAAAGGCGATGAAGAACATCCTGAACAAAAAAGAACAGGAGGTTAATTCACTAAATGACTAAATCAGATATGTTGATTAGTTGACATGAGGCTTTATGTCCAAAACAGAAGTCTTATCCGAGGGTTATTAACCTAGGTTAACTGAAACTAGTCGCGGAACTGTTAAATTTGTAATACATATGAAGAAATTAGGATTTTTATCGTTTGGACATTGGGGCAAGCACCCCTCATATCAAACCCGATCGGCAGGTGATACCTTGCTCCAGTCAATTGATTTGGCTGTCGCTGCCGAAGAAATCGGTTTGGATGGTGCCTATTTTCGGGTACATCATTTTGCGGCTCAATTGGGATCACCGTTTCCGTTGCTATCGGCAATCGGCGCCAAAACAAGCAAAATAGAGATTGGAACCGGTGTCATTGATATGCGTTATGAAAACCCATTGTATATGGTGGAGGATGCCGGAGCTGCTGATTTAATTTCAGGGGGACGATTGCAATTGGGCATCAGCAGAGGTTCACCGGAACAGGTTATCGATGGTTGGCGTTACTTCGGTTATGAACCGGCAGAAGGAGAAAACGATGCAGCCATGGGACGCCGCAAAGGCCTGGAATTTCTGGATAAGCTGAAAGGTGTCGGATTTGCCCAGCCTAACCCGTACCCCATGTTTCCGAACCCTCCGGGTCTGTTGCGTCTGGAACCATACTCCGAAGGTTTACGCGAACGCATTTGGTGGGGAGCCGGTTCCAATGCCACAGCCATTTGGGCTGCTGAAAATGGAATGTACCTGCAAAGTTCTACCTTGAAAGAGGACGAGAGTGGTAAGCCATTTCACGTACAGCAAGCGGAGCAAATCAGGTTATACAAAGATGCCTGGAAAAAAGCCGGGCACCAACGCGAACCGCGGGTATCGGTGAGCCGATCCATTTTTGCCTTGGTAAATGAACAAGATCATTATTACTTTGGACAGGAATCCGATCGCCGCGATAAAATCGGTTTCATTGAAAATAACAAACGAGCTATCTTTGGAAGAAGCTATGCTGCGGAACCTGACCAACTCATTGAGGAACTGGCAAAAGACGAAGCCATCCAGGAAGCGGATACGCTGCTTTTAACTGTACCCAATACGCTGGGCGTTGATTATAATGTTCATGTATTATCTGCCATTCTGGAGCATGTTGCCCCCGGATTAGGCTGGCGTTGAGAATCGGGAAGAGCCTTAAAAAGCCATCTTTTTAAGGCTAACTTCTCCGAATAGGTACGATTTAAGGTAAAGCCGGGTAATTTATATCGCCCAGAAAGAAAAGCAGCAAGTTGCCGAGATAGTTGCTTTCATTACCTGTGTCGCGACCTGTAAAAACTTATTAGACGCTCTTTTGTTTATTGGGGATACAAATAAATTCTCCTTTTTTTATAACGTTGAGGACGCTATTGACTCACAACATTCATGTTTTTTATGTAAAAGGAGAATGTAAAATAATCAAAACATGCAAAAATCGACGGGCGCAATAATTATAAAAGTTTTTTCAGGCAGGAAAAATCGATGCCATGGACTTCCAACAAGTTCCTTATGTGGTTCTTCATAATCTGGTCAAGTCTGATCATTAGCGGGATTAGCGCTTCTCAACTGTTCGCCCAGATCTCTGGAAATAAAATAGATTTTAAGGCCATAGATACGTACATTGGCGAGAAGATGAGAGTGCCGCGCATTCCTGGCCTGGCCGTGGCAATTGTAAAAAATGACCAAATTGTTTATCTAAAAGGTTATGGAGAAGCAAATTCCGCAGGACGGTCCGTAACGCCTCAAACTTCTTTTATTATAGGTTCTGTTACCAAAGCTTTCACCGCACTGGCAGTGATGCAACTGGTTGAAGCCGGCAAGGTCAAACTAGACGCGCCGGTTCAGCGATACATTCCCTGGTTTGGGGTGGCTGATAGTGTAGTATCGGCGAAAATCACAGTGCGTCAACTGCTTAATCAAACCAGTGGACTCCCAATGCTGCGCGAACCTCAATTTTGGACAAAGCTGGACGACCAGGCTCTTGAACGGACTGTACGGTTTTTAAAAACAAAAAAAGTGGATTTTCCACCCGGACAATCCTTTGGATATTCCAATGCCAATTACGAAACGCTTGGTTTGATTGTGCAGAAAGTGTCCGGGCAATTATATGAGGAATATATAAAGCAATCTATCTTCGGCCCGCTCGACATGCGCAATAGCTTTGTTTCGCAGGAAGAGGCTTTGCAACATGAAATGGCCTCAGGTTATCGGTGGTGGTATGGAATCCCGTTCCCGGCCACCTTTCCTTATAACCGGTCTGAGCTTCCTGCAGGTTACATATTTTCTTCTGCGGAGGATATGGCTCACTTTCTCATCGCTCAAATGAATAGCGGAAAATACCGGAACGCCCATGTTCTTTCACCGGAGGGAATTACTTTAACACATACAGAACCAGTCCCTAATACTTACGGCATGGGCTGGGAACCATTTGAAATTGATGGGCATAACCTTATAAACCATGATGGTGGGACGGCCAACTTTCAGAGTTCGGTATTTTTCGATCCCGACGAACGGATAGGGGTATTCATTGCTGCAAATGTGATGTGCGCACTGGATGCTTTTTCGTCACCTCATGGTTCAACTGCTCTTGACGGTTCTACTGTTCGGGGTATGGCGCAACATATATTGAGCATAGCTGCAAACCGGACTCCTCCAAAACAAGGCATTGGCGTCAGAAATTTGTACATCATATTTGATATCATGATATTGGCATTAACGATGCTGCTGATCATTTCGCTGAGAAGAGTTTCCAGACGATATCAAAAACTAAAACAACGTGGAATTCCTACACGGTCCGATTTTATACGGCGCATAACCCTGATTTCGATCCTGCACTTTGTATGGCCATTGCTTATATTGTACTTGTTGATAAATGCGTTGTTATGGAAAGTACTCACGATGTTTCAGCCTGACCTTATTTATTGGCTGGAGATAGTCGCTGTCATTGTTTTTGTCAAGGGCTTACTTGAATTATTTCTTGTCTGCCAGGTGTTCAGGCAATGGCGCAGTTGCAAGAACTAAGATCACATCGCCTTTAAATATGTTAAGATTTAATAATTAGGTCATAACATAAATACTCATGCGTAATTAAATTATAAATACTTTTAGATTAATTCTATAATCAGTCTAAAATACTTCTATTTTACTGTCTTAATAGTTTGTTGTTCCTGTGTACTTAGTGTGTATTATTGTTGAAAAGTACACACTGAGTGCACACTCAGTACACACTAACAGCACACTAATGTGGATTTAATATAGAGGTAATATAAATGATATATTGGAGTAATTATGTCCAACTATATTCTCTTATTTACACTAGATTTTTAATGACGAACCAATAAAGCGATTATGGAAGTTAAACTGCTGATGTTTTTTTGTTTTAGGGAAAATAACGCGACTTTGGGGAGATTATCTTGAACTTTTGCTATTTATATTGTAGTTTGCTTTAACTTTATATGCGAGGTTAGATGGTACTACTCATCGGATGTATTAGACTTTCCTTCTTTTGATAACGAAATCAGAGAGTGGCTTTTATTGATATGGTGGTAAAGAACGGACAATTAATGAGAGGTGGACTGTTTTTGAAATAAAATAATTAATTTGAAATAAATAATTAAACTATGCAAACACTTAAAGGACCTGGTATATTCCTGGCTCAGTTTTTAGGGGAGAATCCGCCTTTTGATAATTTAGAGTCTATTTGTAAATGGGCAAAAAGTATTGGTTTTAAAGGGATTCAAATCCCAACCTGGGCTAGCACATATTTTGACCTTCAACTTGCTGCAGAAAGCAAAGATTATGCACAGGAGATAAAAGGTATAATAAATGAATATGGCTTGGAGATTACCGAATTAAGTACTCATCTTCAGGGACAATTAGTAGCTGTTCATCCGGTATACGATGATTTATTTGATGGCTTCGCACCACTACAATATCATAAAAACCCGAAAGCAAGAACTGAATGGGCTGTAGAACAGGTAAAATTAGCTGCTAAAGCTTCACAAAATCTGGGATTAACTGCTGCGGGTACATTTAGCGGTGCATTACTTTGGCATACGGTTTATCCCTGGCCTCAACGACCTGCCGGATTGGTAGAAACAGGTTTTAATGAATTAGCAAAACGTTGGCTCCCTATATTAAATGTATATGAAGAATATGGCATTGATCTTTGTTATGAGATTCATCCTGGAGAAGACCTGCATGACGGTGTGAGTTACGAGCGTTTTCTTGAAAAAGTCAATAATCATTCAAGAGCTTGCCTGTTATATGATCCTTCACATTTTGTTTTACAATCCTTAGACTATTTAACTTATATCGATTATTATCATGAACGTATAAAAATGTTCCATGTAAAGGATGCTGAGTTTAATCCAACTGGAAAACAAGGTGTATATGGAGGTTATTCTAATTGGATTGATCGTGCCGGACGTTTTCGCTCGTTAGGGGATGGACAAGTAGATTTCAAATCGATATTTAGTAAATTAGCTGCATACGACTATAAAGGTTGGGCAGTAATGGAATGGGAATGTGCTATTAAACATCCCGAAGATGGAGCTGTTGAAGGTGCTAAATTTATCGCTGATCATATTATTCATGTAACCGATAAGGCGTTTGACGATTTTGCATCAACTGAAAGTAACGAGGAGTATAATCGAAAATTAATAGGATTGTCTTAATAAATCACCTGCTTTTTTTTGACTTTTATATAAATTTCGCCTAAGATTAATTAAGTTTGGAAAAAGTATCAATCTAAACTATGAGATCTGTAAACCTATTCGTTCTATCTGCCTGTCTAATTCTTTCTGTTTTCGGCTTTTCATGTAATAAGCGCCCCGGAAAAGCAAAAGTTCTTGTCTTTACTAAAACCGCCGGGTTCTTTCATGAGTCGATACCCACCGGGGTGGCTGCCATACAGAAATTAGGTGCGGAGAATGATTTTCTTGTGGACACAACAAGCAATTCCGACTGGTTCAATGATGATTCGCTGACCAATTATTCTGCTATCGTATTTTTAAGTACGACCGGAGATCTTCTGAACCATTATCAAGAGGCTGCTTTTGAACGGTATATTCAGTCGGGCGGAGGTTATGTAGGAATCCATGGCGCTGCTGATGCGGAGTACGACTGGGGATGGTATGGCCGGCTTGTTGGCGGTTATTTCGAAAGCCATCCTGAACAACAGAACGCTATTATTAATAAAACCGATATTCGTCATCCGGCCGTGGAGCATCTTCCGGAGGAATGGAAGCGATGGGATGAGTGGTATAATTTCAAAAAGGTAAATCCGGAAATCAAGGTGATTCTGACCATTGACGAAGGGTCATATAAAGGAGGAAATCAAGGTGATGATCATCCAATGGCTTGGTTTCATGAATACGATGGAGGCCGTGCCTTCTATACCGCATTGGGGCATACCGATGAGTCGTACGCAGATTCTTTATTCCTGCAGCATTTGCTCGGAGGGATAAAGTATGCTATCGGTGATAATAAGATGCTCGACTACCGCAAGGCGAAAACGCAGAACGTTCCTGAAGAAGAGCGTTTCAGCAAAGAACAATTGGTATCGGGAACCTTTTCCGAACCTACAGAAATGGCTATTCTTCCCAATCTTGATATTCTCGTTGCTCAGAGAAGGGGTGAGCTTATGCTTTATAAAAATGACAGTAGAAAAGTAAGTCAGGCCGGTTTTCTGGACGTCTACTTTCAATCGGGCGTGGAAGGAGTGAACGCGGAAGAAGGCCTGATGGGGCTTGCGGCAGACCCGAACTTTAAGGATAATCATTATATCTACATGTACTATAGCCCGGCAGATACCTCAATGAATCGTCTTTCCCGTTTTGAATTTAAAAACGATCAATTAGATCAGGAGTCGGAAAAAGTAATTCTTGAATTTTATTCACAGCGACAAATTTGTTGTCATACGGGCGGTTCCATTGCCTTTGGAGGTGATAATGAATTGTATTTATCGGTTGGTGACAACTCGACTCCATTCGATCAACCCAACCAGCCTTATGTTAATCGCGGGTTTGCTCCGCTAGACGATCGTCCTGGTTTTGAGAACTATGATGCCAGAAGATCGGCGGGTAACACCAACGATTTGAGAGGAAAGATTCTGCGTATTCTGCTGAATGAAAACGGTACCTATGATATTCCGGAAGGGAATCTCTTTTCTCCCGATCAGGATAAAGCCCGGCCGGAAATCTATGTGATGGGAAACCGGAATCCTTACCGGATTTCTGTGGATTCAAAAACCGGCTTTCTTTATTGGGGAGAGGTTGGACCCGATGCTGTCAATGATAGCTTGGAAACCCGTGGACCGAGAGGTTACGATGAAATTAATCAGGCGAGGAAGGCGGGGAATTTTGGCTGGCCAATGTTTATCGGGAATAATTATCCCTATCATCAGTATGATTATGCCACGGGAAAAACAGGTCCGGCATTCAATCCGCAAAAGCCGCTAAATGATTCGCGGAATAATACCGGTTTAAAAGAACTGCCCCCTGCTCAGGCTGCATTCATTTGGTATCCTTATGCAGAGTCTGCTGAATTTCCACAGGTGGGTGGCGGCGGGCGGACGGCCATGGCTGGTCCGGTTTATTACGTCAATGATTACCCGAAAGAAAGTCGCTACCCTGACTATTATAACGGGAAGCTTTTTATATATGAATGGATCCGCGGATGGATTAAGGTGGTCACCATGCGGCCAAACGGGGATTACGATAAAATGGAGCCTTTTATGAGCAAGACTAAACTGAACGCTCCTATGGACATGGAAGTTGGCCCCGACGGACTTATCTATGTGCTGGAATATGGGAACGGCTGGTTTTCCAAAAATCCGGATGCTGGTCTGGTACGCTTGAATTACAACGCCGGGGAGATTCAAAAGGAAGCTCTTAATGGTGCTGCTGGCTCTGATCAGCCGGAAGGCAAAGCGATGATGTTAAGCTTGGATTGTCAGGCATGCCATAAAGAAACCGAACGTTCTATTGGGCCTTCTTACATCGAGGTAGCGCAGAAGTATCACGCAAATTCAGATGCAAAAACCTATCTGGCAAATAAGATAATAAAAGGAAGCGTTGGCGTGTGGGGAGAAAACGCCATGCCTGCCCACCCAGCCTTAAAAGCTGAAGATGCCCTTAAGATCTCCGAATGGATTATGACTCTGGGCGACCAGGCTGGACATAAACAGTAGTTAAAGTTAGAACGTTAAACATATAATGATAAAGAAAATTTTTACAGTATTTCTTTTTTTGGGGTTCAGTGTGTCCTATGCTCAGAATAACAAAATCACAGCCGTAGCCACTCAATTTATAGATTCTGTCCAAACTCAGGCTTATAATAGCTCAAAAATAGATTGGGATAAGTTCAGACCACAGTTTTTACAAAAAGTAAGTGAGGTTAAAAATACAGAAGATCTTTATCCGCTTTTTCAAAATGTAATAGATAGCCTAAAAGATGGGCATTCGATGATTATGGTTATGGAAGCTGGCGATGATGAGTCGCCGGAAGATTTTATTAAAAAGTATGCTAGCATAACGGATGCCGAAGCGGGTGCTCCAAAGAAAAATTTTGACTATAAGCTTTTAGAAGGTAAATATGGCTATATAAATGTACCCGGAACGATGCTTGAACATAAGAAGTATATAAGCACTATTGGACGTCAATTGAGCGAACTGGATAAGCAAAATCCGAAAGCCTGGATTATCGATCTTACAGAGGATTGGGGAGGGAGCATTATTCCTATGCTTTGGCATTTTCATTCTTTGATTGACAAGAATGAGAGTTATTATATGGTGTACAATAATGGAAGGGAAGAAAAGCAACCGACTCGGTTTGATCTAGAGGAAGACGAGGATAATAAATTAATAAGGCATTATTTTCATTTAGAAGATGAAATACCCCTTCAAATTAAAAACAATAAAATTCCGATCATTATCCTGACCAGTAAGGCGACAGGCAGTTCAGGAGAAATGTTTCTTAGCTATTTTTTGGGCTAGAAAAATGTAACCGTCATCGGTCAGAAGACGGCAGGTGCAACTTCTGGAAATAAGGCTATTCGTATTGGAGATTATTACCTTCACTTAACATGTGGAGTGATTAAGGATAGAAACGGAAAAGTATATGGTATTGAAGAAGCTATTCGACCTGATAAAGAGTTTTATGTTGACTTGAAAAAAGTGTATGGTAAGGAGATCACCAATACCAATGACCAGCTAGAAGCTATTCATTTGGCAAAAGAAGAGTACATTAAGCAAGCTCTTCTCCATCTTAATTAATTAAAAAACTGATAGTAATTGTATACCCTAAGTTACTATCAGTTTTTTATCGTAGAATAAGAGTTATATTCAGTTAAATCAAAAGCAAGAACCGGGTAAAGGTATATACTCGAGTGAAACTATATTTATGATTAATCCTACTCCTGGAGAAATAAAGAAAATATTCGACAATTATTTTATAGCAGATATAAACTTATGGGCTGAGTTTTCTAAATATATCAGCGTTCGTAGTTTCAGGAAAAATGAAATTATAAAGGATTACTATCATACTGAAAAACACGTAAATATACTTGTAAGAGGTTCAGTCGGTCTATTTGTTTGGGGTCATAATAAAGCTATTTGCATCAATCTTTATTATGAAAACCACCTTTTTAGTGATTATCTTTCCTTTTTGAAACAACAACCAACCGCTATTAAATCAGAGTCGTTGGAAGATACAGTGGTTTGGTCAATACATCATACTGACTTAAATTCATTGTATGAGAAGTCGATTCATGGAGTACAAATAGGAAAGGCGATTTCAGACGCAATGTTTATAAGGAAACAGTCAGAGCAAATAAATTTATTGACGCTTACACCAACTGAAAGGTACCTCAAACTAATAGCGGAACGACCTGAGATATTCCGGAGAACACCTTTGAAAATAGTAGCTTCCTATTTGGGGTTAACAGCAGAGAGCCTAAGTAGGATTAGAAAAAGAATCCCGTAAAATTGATTTCTTACCCAAAGTCAATTTTATATCGACATGGGCTCTTTATTTTTGAACAATCCTTAACAAAGCAAGAATAATGAAACCGAAAATCAACTATTTATCAATTATTGCCTTTTATTTAATTGCAATTAGTATTCGGTATTTGACTGATAAAACCAATTTGCTCGATGGGATTGATAATTATTTTCTTAAAATAATTCTTCGTGGGACGGGACCAGCTATCGGAGCCATTATAACATTTCTTGCTTTTAAAATCAAACCGGTTATGACCTTCAGGGGGCACTTCAAAAAAGTCTGGACTCCAGTTTTCCTTTTTTGGGGACTTCCAATAGTTATGATTACCATAACTTCTTATGTTATAAACGAACCTTTGCCTTATGGGTTTATATTAGCCGTTTTATTATATGGTTTATTTGAAGAAATTGGATGGCGAGGCTTTTTACATCAAGCCTTAAAACCTCTTCCAAAAATTGCGAGCATCTTAGTTGTTTCTGTATTATGGTTTGTTTGGCACTTAAATTTTGAATTAAGTATAGCCAACTTAGTTTTCTTCGGAATCTTAGTCTTGGGCAGTTGGGGAATCGGGAAAGTAGCCGACAAAACGTGCTCTTTTTTAGTTGTAGCAAGCTTTCATTCTTTAAATAACTTCTTTCGTGGTTTAACGGTTGTTAATTCAATAATATTGATTGTTTTAACTGCGATTTGGATTGCTGTAATTATTATGAAGAATAGATTTAGTCTGAAGATGGGCAGATCCATTGGCTCTGAACAAAGTTGATTAAAAGGACTTATTGTAGACCTCTTTCGTTTATCGATTGCTAAGAATGAGGTGATTTACTTCACATGGGAAATATACTTAATTCTTCTTTTACTTCAACCCGTTTCATAAAAATGACGTCTTCTTTTTCCACCCGAATAGCGTATAGAATAAAGAAAGGCTGCTTCGTATTTGCAGTGCCCCTAAAAAGTTAGACTTTCTTCGGGGCACTGCATTTGAGACGACTTCTTTATACAAGAATTCTGTTTGATAGATCATAACTTTAGAGCCATGAATTAATTTGCTTTTATATCAAAGTCAAATTGATCGAAAGAATCAGTTCGATGGGCTAAATGTTTCGTCGAAGGAGAAATCCCAAAAAGCGGAGAGTAGGTTCTGACCTTAATGGTCTTACCGTTGGGCAGAAACTCTAATATCCTTAACCATCCATCCCCTCCATTACCTTCCCATCCACCACCGAGTGTTTGTACATTAAACATCATTTGGTGAACCGGATTACCAAAATCATTGGTATCCACCACATAAGAAACGTTATCTTTGAACTGCCCATTGCCATCGGCCGTATGTCCACAAAGAACCAATTTAATATTATCGGATGTTTTAATCAGTTTATTCCATATATCCTTTCCTGTATTGCCCGGTGACAGCTTATATCCGTGCTTATCTAAATGTTTTGCTTCAGGGCCGTTCGTTAAATAGCCGTGTGTCATAAAAACAACCAGGTGATTTTTGTATTGATCATTTCCTATAAGATCCTTACACCAGTTTAAGACCTCATCTCTGGGATGGAATTCTGATGTAACTACCAAAATGGGATCCCAATTTTTCTCTTGAAACTCAAAGACTGCATTCTCCAGCGATATGTTTCCCTCTCGGTTCGGATACGAAGCAACCAAATGATTTCTCCACGTTGTATTTCGCTCGAAGGGAAAATATTTGGTAAAGTTTGTTTTGCCGTTTTCGGAACTAACGTAACCATAATCATGATTTCCCAACGAAACGATGTATGGAACCTTATTGTCCAATCGCTCAAACGCCCGTGAGCTGGATTTCCACATCTCCTGACTTGTTTGATTGACCATATCGCGATTCATGGCAATATTTTCATTCGTTTCAACCAAGTCTCCGGTACAAAGGACTGCCTTTATATTCAAACGATCAATGTGATCAGCAATCCATACCGTAGTTAGATCAAAAACAGGTTGATTGATATCGTATTTTATATAGCCTTGGGGATCTCCCATCAATATTAATGACCATGAATTAGAGTTACTAAGCTCCTGCGGGTCCGCACGATGTTGGCCCTTTGCTATGCCTACAACAAAGAGGACATATAATAAAAGAAAATGTTTCATCTGTTTTTTCGTTTTTATTGATATATTAATTGTTTTTTCAAAGAGGTCGATGAGCTCGTAAACTCGGTTTAGCTGTTAGATAGAGCCTTTGAGATTAAAATAACCATATCCCTATTTAATAACGATTATTTTAATCTTGCTAAATTCGTAATTAATTAGTTAAACCACCCTTTATTTTGTGTTAAATTGCTATTCATCTCTATTTCGATTGCAGGTATTGGCCAAGTCCAATTCTGTTCACCCACCCACTTGTATGTATAGGTTGTTGTTCCCCAGATTTCCATCAATCCATTGCCTGGATAAAATTTCTTCTCTTTCCAGGTTTCCCACCTTAACTCATCGAAATATAAGTTGTCTTCAAAAGCCAACTCCCAATACCGCTCATTACGAATACGTTCGCGCAAATCATCCGTACTAGCTACTTGTGTATAACTGTTGCTGTTTAACAATGCGACTCCAGCACGTTCTCTCACTTGATTGACGTATAGAATGGCTTCTTCAGACTTCCCTTGTTCATTTAGTGCCTCTGCCAGATTCAAAAGGACGTCAGCATATCGAATTAAGGGAATATCTATCGGTGAATATTGCTGAAAAATATGCTCGCGACCTTCAAATACAAACTTGCGGATAAGATAATAAAACTTAGAATTGGTATCGGTCCGCAGATCAAATGGTTCTGCTTGATCAGAACCTCGATATGGCCACCTTAAGACATAGTCGATCTCTGTTCCTGTCAGTCCTCCTAAATATGCGGAGTAAGGAGTGATTACATTCATAGCCAGTCGTGGGTCTCGATTGACGTATGCAGCTTTTACCCGAGCCTCGTTTCCCTGCGGCAGGTACTTAGACATGTCCGCACCAAAATTAGTCATCGTCTGGATCTCTACAGTGGTCATGTTGTCTCTTAGAAAAAAGACAGACCGCTGGCTTGGGGTCATACTATTATAACCAGGAAGATAGTCTTCCCAATCGAATTTCTTTCCGTTTATTTCTTCGTAAGATTCTACAAAAGTAGGATTGACGAGATAATTATTCCAACCGGCACCTGCGCTACCACGATTACCAAATGCCCAACTTTTGGCATTTCCAAAACCTGCTTGTTCAATATATTGGATAGTGAATATCATCTCATCCGCACGTTCATTCTCCTCCTTGAAAAGCATTTTATAATCATCAAATAGTGCATATCCCAATCCGGTCACGGCCTTAAAATCTGTTTCTGCCTCAGCATATTTTTTTAACCATAGATATGTTTTACCTCGCAATGCATAAGCTGCTCCCTTCGTGATTTTTCCGAAATCTGAACTACCTGAAGAATACTTATTCGGTAAAGACATTTCCTGAATACAAGCATTCAGATCACTAAGGATAACTTCCCATACTTCGGCTTCAGTACTCCTTCCCTTATCTGCCTCGGTTGCGGCAACAGGTTCTAAATACACGGGCACCCCTTTCCATAGTATGTTTAATCGGTAATAGTACCATGCTCGTATAAATTTACACTCGACAATAAGCCGTGCCTTTTCTTCATCTGACATATCAGGCACCTGTGAAATATTGGTAATCACGTCGTTAGCCCGATGGATTACTGTATAGAACCGCTTCCAGTATACAAGATAATCATTCGTGCTTGGTGTGGCCGTTCCATTGAGTTGTCCGATATTTGAAATCCAGTTGGCATCAAAATCGAGCAATTGTGATCGTGCATCCCAAAATGGGCTGTTAGCACTGTTTGTCGTATAATCTAATAGTAATTGATTATAAACGCCCGTTACTGCTTGCCTCGCAAGGTTTGCATTACTCCATATAATGGATGAACTAACGGTATTTGTGGGAATGGTATCTAAGAAATTTTTCTGACAGCTTGATAGACCTATTCCTATTGTCATTAAAAGTATTTTCGATAGCTTCATAGCTTATTTTTAAAATGTTACATTAATTCCAAAAGCTAGTTGTTTCATCAACACGTAGCCAACACCTGTACCCATTTCTGGATCCATTCCTTTGAAATTGGTAATGGTCAGTAGGTTTTCTCCAGACGCAAATAATCGGATGTTTTGACAATATACCTTTGAGCTGACTGATGCCGGAATGTTATAGCCAAACGTAAAATTCTTCAACCGTAGAAAGTTCCCATTTTCCAAATGTAAAGTGCTCACTTGGCCACTTTGGTCACTGCCGCTATTACGAGTAAGCCTTGGGTTCTTTGACACCAGGTTTGTCCTTGGATCAGTTGGATTATCAGGATCATAAAAATAATGATCGTTCGCTATTCCGTTAGGCACGGCATATCCGTAAATAGTTGCACTACTATTTTGTCCGGCGGTATACCAATAGATATTGTATCCCAACGAGGCCGTCCAGTTCATAGACAAATCCCAGTTCTTCCAAACAAAACTTAGTTGGAGTCCCATGTCATAACTGGGCACAGGAGATGCATTTTGAAACTCAAAATCGTAGGTGTTCCCATAAATGCCGTCGTTATTCAAATCAGCATAAAGGTAATCGCCATACCAGATACCTGATTTTCCAATAGATTGATTAGGATAAAATTTGTTCCCGGCATTTATCATAGCCTGAAGCCAATCCATATCTGCTTCCGTGCGGATCATCCCATCACGAGGTCCTCCGTTGATATCTACCATTCCGTCTGAGTGGTAGTACTGCTGGCTACCTTGATACGTAGTTAGTGTATAAAACTCGTTAACTGCTTTGCCCTCGACAATTCTGTTTGTCCCTCCAGTAGATACATCGCCTAGATTGGATTGGTATATGGCATTACCGTTTTCGTCGGTTACCCATCCTCTTTCGAGATTTCCTTTATATTTGGTAACTCTATTCCTGTTATAGGAGAAGTTAGCAGCTATATTATAAGTTAGTTCGCCCATCTTATCGCGCCATTGAACATTCACTTCAACACCTTTGTTGGTTACTTCAGCCAAGTTCTCATAGGGTGCTGTTACATTTCCCATGGTAGCGTAAATATTGGGTCTAAACAAAATTCCATTTGTTTCCTTATGATAATAATCGACCGAACCTGAAAGTCTATTGTTTAATGTTGCGTAATCTAAGCCTACATTTGAAATAGTGGAAGATTCCCACACCAAATTCCGGTTGGCTAAGCTAGTTTGCCCTAAACCTGAGGAAAGCTTACCCGCAAAGGAATAGTTGGCCGCAGCATAGGTTGACTGCCAATCATAATTTCCGATACTATTATTCCCCAATTTCCCCCATGATGCACGTAGCTTGAGTTCATTAAATGGCAGATCTTTCATAAAGGACTCACGCGATATTCGCCAACCTGCTGAGAAAGAAGGGAAGAATCCCCAACGCATACCCGGCGAAAATCGGGAAGACCCATCATTTCTAAAACTACTTTCAAACATGTATTTGGAATCGTACGCATAGGTAATCCTTCCAAAGAATGAACGAGCGGTATAGGCGGTATTGGTTCCAGAAATAGCGAGCATGGATGTCGCCGTTGATAAATCGGTTATACTTTCGTCGATAAGACCTGCCTTTTGTGCATCCACATTGTATGAGGAAAAGCTAATCTCTTCAAAACCAGCCATTAGACCTAAGTCATGGCGGTTGTCTAGTGTTTTATTCCAACTTAAGGTGTTGGAGAATTTCCAATTTTTGGATCCCTCATTGTATACCATGGATCGTAGTTCGCTTGGCGGTGAAGCTGCAATTATATAATCTCCCTGACTAAAGCTATATTTTCCTAAACTTTTGTTGTTATATGCTTGCTCTGACCAGAAACGGGCGTAGTTGAAATTAACATCATACCGAAAGTCTTTTAAGAAATTTAAGTTAGCAAAGAACGTAGTATTAATCTGCGAATAAGTGTAACCGCCTCCTGTTGACTGAATATCCCATAGCGCATTATGAGATTGAGGATCTTCCTGTGGCGCTTCGGGAGCGCCGTATTTACCGTCATAATAGGGATAAATACCGGGAACTATTTTTCGGAAGCCGAGGTCAGAAAGGGCATCGACAGTAGAGTTCCGTTCAACATCCGATTGATATCCCCAGGTTCTGTTTCCTATGCGCAACCAGTCAAAAACTTCCGTACTTACATTAGAGCGTAAATAGTGCTTTTTCATCGCGGTTCCGTCTATCAAACCCGGATTGTCTAACCGAGAACCCGAAAAATTAAAGGTTGTCTTCTCTGTTGCTCCACTTGCTGTAATCGTATGCTCTTGCATGATTTTGTTTTGAAAAACAGCTTTATACCAATCTGTATTTGGATAAGCAACATAATTCGGATAGCCAGAGGCACTTATCCCATTTGGATCCTTATCCGCTTCCCTCCACTTTGCAATGGTTTCATCAGTGAATATCTTGGATTGGCCTACATTTGTGCTCGATTCATTCATGTATTCCATATATTCAGCATTGCTGGTAACCAAATCGATTAAGTTGCTAGGTTGGTTAAAAGAGAATAACCCTTTGTAATTCAGTTTGGTTTTTCCCTGTTGCCCCTCTTTTGTCGTTATCAATATAACACCATTTGCACCTCTGTTCCCATAAATAGCGGCAGAGGCAGCATCTTTTAATACGGTTATAGATGCCACGTCCGAAGGATTTATATCTGAGATAGATTGTTCAAAGCCGTCAACCAACACCAAGGGGCTTATAGAATTTAACGTACCAACGCCTCTGATGCGCATGGTAGCGCCATCAGAACTAGGTTGACCTGAATTCTGCATAATTTGTAAACCCGGACTTAGGCCGGCAAGTGCCGACGAAAGGTTGGTTAAGGGTCTTGAGGCGGATTCTTTTTCGAAATTTATTGTTGATACAGAGCCTGTTATGTTTGATTTCTTCTGTGTGCCATAGCCAACTACAACGACTTCTTCCAAATCACTAACGGACACTTTCAGCGAAACATCGATATGGTTTTGTATGGTAATCTGTCGTTCCGTTGTTTCGAACCCCACATTGGTGAATGTTAGGAAATTTCCGTCACTGGCTACTGTTATTCGATAACTGCCATCTTCTTCTGTGGTAGTTACTACAGATGTACCTTTTACTTTCACCGTTACTCCTGCGATTGGATTTCCCTGCTCATCCGTAACTTTTCCACGAACTACACGTTCTTGAGCTAACACAGACGGTATGATTTTTCGAGAAGCTTTGGCCATAATGGTGATAATGCCATCATCCAATGACCAATCCAGATCTTGGCCATTAAGGATATGTTCCATGGCATGCGCCAGATCGGCTTGCTTCACTTCAGCTGTGATCCGGGTGGTTGCAATTTTTTCTCCCAAAAAGAAAAAAGAATATCCCTGTTGCTTCTGGATTTCTTTCATCACATTACGCAATGTCGCATTCTCTGCGTTTAGCGTAACCTGCTGCGCTTTGCCTTCTGCAAAAGCGCATATTGAAAATGCGAAGATCAAGAAAATCGCTAATTTCATAATCAGTAAAAATCGGTTTATAGTGGGCCAAAATAAGCCCACTACACTTGGTGTAAAAATCATATATTTGTCTTGTTTGGATGGTTTAACAAATCGGTTTTTCGGCTGGATGTCCAAATCGTGCCGAACTGCAATCCATGCATTAGCGGGTGATGCCCCACGCATCATCCGCTTTTTTTGGATTGTCTTATCTTATAAGTCCAAGTCTATGTTTTCATATGTATATCTCCTTTTTAAGTTAATTGGTTTTATTTATTGATAAGCGCTTTCAGTTAATGAAACACTGTCTATTCATCCAAAATAGTCAGCTTGCTTTTCCCCCCTGATTGTTCAACCTCGAACTTAAGTCCGCTTTTGGACAATGTATTCAATACAGCACTCAATGGTTTCTTCCGATCGATCATACCGAAGAATTGTACCGAAGGAATACTGCCTTGATAAGCTACTTCAATATCATACCACCGCTCGAGCTGATCTAATGCAATATTCGGTGCCAATCCGTCGAAATAGAAAAAACCGTCTTTCCAAGCAGTGAATTGCGACACATCCACCTTTAGGACAACCATGCTCCCCCCTCGGTTTATCGCTTGTTCACCGGGTTTGAGTAGATTGCTGGTATTAGAAATATGGTTTACAATTTGTACAGAACCTTGGACAAGGGTGGTTTTCATTTCTGGTTCATTCTCATAGGCTGTGATGTTGAGCTCGGTGCCAAGTACTTCTACAGTTTGGCCGGCGCTCACCACTCGGAAAGGCCAAGCTTGCCTTTTTTTATTTTTATTTTTTTGTTCTGCTGCATTGGTGACATCGAAATAGGCTTCGCCGATTAATTCGACTACGCGCGCGTCATCGTCAAAACGCGACGGATATTTTAACGTGGAAGCTGAATTAAGCCAAACCTTCGTGCCATCGGGCAAGGTAATCTCGTACGTGCCGCCGCGGGGAGTAGTAAGTTTTAGTTGAGAGATTTTGTTATGCAGAGCACTTTGTGGTTCTCGATCTTCGCCAACGGTCAGATCACTCGAAATGACGGTGAGAAGATTCCCGTCCTTGTAGGTGATATTGTCGTCGTCCACTACAATACCGGTTTTGGCCTCACTTAAGTTTATCATGCGGCCATCGGCTAGTGTGAGCGTAGCGCGGTTGCCGCCGGGCAAGGCATCATCGGCATACTCGCCAGCAAGCTGAAAGGTTTGTTTATCTTTTGAAAAATACCAGTAGATACCGATGCCAAAGGAAAGAAACACAAGGGTGGCAGCGACATAGGGCAGCCATCTGCGGAGTTTACGCGGTTTGGAAACTCTTGATGAAATTGTAATACGGGCTTTCAATTCTCCTTGCAACTGACTGGCATAATCCTGGCTATCTCTGCCATCGAGCTCATGACGCAGGAGTAACAGCTTCTCCAATGAATGGCTATCATTCACGCGGTTCAGCAATGCTTGATATGCTGCATCACTGCCTGCCCAAGCGCGTAGCTCGGCTGCCTCGGCGGACGACAGCCTACCTTCAATACTTTTCTTGAGCAGCTGGGCGATATGATGAGTTTCTTGCATGGGTTTCCCTAAAGTTGGAATAGAAACGGGAATAGGGGAAAAACCTGTCGGAGAAAGTTGATTTTTTTTTTTGGCGGAAAGCGAATAAGGCTAATTTACCCATTTATCTATCTCTATCCAATGCAAAAAGGCTAGGTGCCAGATGAGCTGTTTGCCTTGGAAAATGGTGCGCAGCTTGGCCAGTGCCCGGGAGCGGGTCAGGAATACGGCGTTGGCTGTGATGCCCAAGGTATCGCAAATTTCGTCCGTGGTCATTCCCTCCAGGTAGCTCATGCGGAATACCGCGCCTTGCTGTTCGGGAAGGTTGTTGATTTCCTGATAGACGAGCTCAACCAGTTCACTCTCGATAATCCCAGCCAAGAGATCGGGCTGGGGATGTTGCAGCTGGTCGGTGATATCGGCATCGTAATAGATACGGTTTTTGGGTGATTCTAGGTAATCGTAGCAGGCATTGCGCGTGGCGATATAGAGGAAAGCTTTGATCTTTTGCGCACCCGTGAATCGCTCGCGGCTGTTCCATAGCTTGAAAAACACATCGGATACGATTTCTTCGGCAACTTCCTTACTCCGAATTAGGGAGTAGGCAAAAAAACGTAAGGACTTGCCATGCAAGTGGATGAAATAATGAAGGCCTGACTCGCGTCCATCATGCAATTCGTTCAAATATGTTTCACTTCTGGTCATCAAGGGTTAGGTAGGTGTCAATATGGTGTAAATTAAGACATTTTCTAACCAATTAGCAAAAAAAAATGCACTGTATCAATGAACCCACAAGTCGCGGGTCAGGTAGCTATACAGGTTTATGTGCGAAGCCCCCGTCAGTTGGGTCCAAATATATGAGCTCTTTTTTTTAACTGTAGCAAGCTTCAATTCTTGATTGCTCTTCCTTTGTAATACTGATGCCAGGGATCTTTTGCATAACCATTTTTTAAATATTCAAACGATAAAGCGGATGCATCTTTGATAAGTTTCCCTCTGTAGAATACGCGCCAGTTATCTTTCGCATAACCGTCACCTAGGTGTTTAAACGATGAGGCAGAGACATCCTTGATAAGGTTCCCTCTGTAGAATACATGCCAGTTATCTTTCGCGTAACCACCGCCAAGGTAGTTAAATGAAGAACTGGAAGCATCCTGAATAGCTTTGCCTCGATAGTATACCTGGAAATTATCTTTTGAATATCCCCCGCCAATTTCATGAAAGTCTTGTTTACTTAAGTCAAATCCATAAAGAGATTTCTCGTGATCATCCGTATGCGCTAATACGATATTGGAACTATATAGAAAATAAAGGCAGCTGAATAGTATCAATTGTTTCATCTAATAAAATTTATCTTATCACTTAGATTTAGACGTTAAACCGGTAGATTGGTTTAACGCTTGCCTATTGTTGAACTCAATGGTTAGTGGAAACGATTATGCTTCTCCCAAGATGCCGGCAATTGCAGAAGGCTTATGGACACCTTTAGCGAATAGAGAGTTAATGACTTTGTTGAATTACTTTATATAAAAAAGCAAAACATCAATAAGAGGTTTTGCTTTTTTATAAATCAATACAATTTATTCGGTTTAGGGCATTGTAAGTGTAATCATCACCGGAAAATGATCCGATGGTACCCGTGCTCTATAATCTTTTAAGGACACTTCTTTTGGGAAATTGCCGGATTTATAAGCTTCCTCTTTATCTTTAAGTGGTGAGCGGTAAGTATCGGTTAGTACCCCATATTTAGAAACAGCGAAATCGTCAGTTAAAAAGATATGGTCAATACGGCTATCGGTTTTTGAGTTGGGGTTGAAACCATTAAATGTGCCATTGGTTGCATATTTAAATGGTGCTATGTCATAGGAATCCTGTAAAATATGGGAATTTTTTAACACAAGGTAACTGTCACTATGTTGATCGACATTGAAGTCTCCGGTTAATATAGCTGTATGATTGCCGGCAAGCTCTTTGACTTTTTTAAGAATTAGTTTGGCACTTTCCTGACGTGCAGTAGTACCTACGTGATCAAAATGAACATTGAAAAAATAGAGGCTTTTGCCATTTTCTTTGACTTCCAGTTTCGCCCAGCTACAGATACGGGGTAATACTGCATCCCAGCCTTTATTAGGCTTTTCCGTATCTTCAGATAGCCAAAAGTCACCATGGTCAACGAGTTTAAATTTTTCTGTATCGTAAAATATAGCAGAATATTCACCGGCTTGTTTGCCATCATCCCTGCCAGATCCTGTGTAGTCATAGTGAGGTAACAGCGTTTTTATATCCTCTAACTGATGGTGTAGGCCTTCTTGTGTTCCAAAGATATCGAACCCATGAAAACGGATTAGCGATGTAATAACCGGATAGCGCTGCTGCCAGCCATCACCGCGGGCCGCGTCTTCTTTATTGTTGTCATTACGCAGGTTGTAAGTAGCGATGTTAAAGGTCTGTGAAAAGCCGAATTGGATCATGCCAAATAGCAGCAGAGCAAGTAGTATTGTCTTTTTAAAAGTGTAGTTCATAGTTTTAAAGGTAGAAAAATTATTTAAAAGTAAAAAAAGCTGATCATTAACTTGTATTTCTAATCTTTTTGTTTTTACATTAGTAATCACAAAACCGGTTTTGTAATTGAAACAGAAGCCAATTAGAACATTGATCGGCCGTAAAGTAGATGGCTTTTTCATTGCGCTAACGGAAGGCCTTCCAAAGGAAAATGTTTTGACCGCCTCTTTGTTAGAATATTTTTCTGAATAAACGATAATTATGAACAAACGATATTTATTTTTAGGACTGCTGGTTTTTCTGATACAGGCTTGTACGACAACCAGCAAAACTTTTAAGGATAACCTGGCCCCCGATTGGGCAATGGGTGCCTTTGAAAGACCGGAAGGTGTTAATCCTATTATTGAACCGGATAGTACGACCTCATTTTATGATCCAATGAGTAAAACTCAGGTGAAATGGGAGGAGAGCGATACGTTCAACCCTGCAGCGGTTGTAAAGGATGGCAAGATTGTGGTGCTTTATCGTGCAGAGGATCATTCGGGTATCGGTATTGGTAAACGAACTTCAAGAATCGGATATGCTGAAAGCGAAGACGGTATACATTTTGAACGTCGAAAAGAGCCAGTCTTTTTTCCTGCAGACGATGACCAAAAAGAGTATGAGTGGCCCGGAGGAGTAGAAGATCCGCGTGTTGCTATGACAGCGGATGGACTTTATGTGATGTTTTATACGCAATGGAATCGTAAAGTTCCGCGTTTGGGAGTTGCTACATCAAACGATCTGATTACCTGGAAGAAACATGGTCCTATTTTTAAAAATGCGTCTCATGGTGAGATCTTCAATAAGCCTCATAAATCTGCATCCATTGTTACTAAACTTGAAGATGGAAAACAAGTCATTGCTAAAATCAATGGAAAATATTGGATGTATTGGGGAGAGCTCGGTGTATATGCCGCTATTTCTGACAACCTCGTGGACTGGGAACCGATAGTAGATGAAAATAATGAGCCGGTAGCTCTGATTGAGCCACGTCCAGGTTATTTTGATAGTCAGCTTACGGAATGTGGCCCACCGGCTATTATTACCGATGGCGGTATTTTGTTGCTGTATAATGGTAAAAATCATAAAGAGAAGGGCGATGATCGCTTTAACAAAGGCACTTACAGCGCCGGGCAGGTTCTTTTCAGTATAGATGATCCTACAAAAATGTTGCAACGCCTGGATGTTCCGTTTTTAAGACCGATGGAATCTTTTGAAAAAAGCGGTCAGTATGTAGATGGTACGGTGTTTATAGAGGGGTTGGTCTTTTTTAAGGATAAATGGTTTTTATATTATGGATCAGCAGACTCTAAAGTTAGCGTAGCTGTTTATGACCCGGCTAATCCTGGCCAATTTGATCCGCTTCCCTAATCCTTAAAATAATGGTTGAATGGATTTTATGCCTCGATGTAGGAGGCTCACATTTGAGTGCCGGTGTCGTTAATCGTAAGGATTGCTCGGTACTGGAGGGCTCTTTAGAAAGCGGTATCGTGAATTCGATGTTAGAACGTAAAGCGGTGCTTGAACAGTGGAAAATTGTTATTGAACGCTCACTATCAGTCCTTTGTGGTAATCCGGTTCATGCGCTTTGCGTGGCTATGCCCGGACCTTTTGATTATGAGAAAGGCATATCCTTAATGGATGGTATGCATAAATACCAGGCGCTTTTAGGTATGGATGTGAGAAAGTATTTCGCCAATCTGTTATCATTGGCTTCTGATCGGATTTTTTTTGTGAATGATGCAGAGGCTTTTCTATTGGGCCAATTGCCATTCGTGAAGAATTACGCTCAAAAACGTGTTATGGGAATTACACTGGGTACCGGCCTGGGTTCAGCCCTCTACAATCAGGGAAGAGTTAAAGACTTGAACTTGGGTTCTTCTCTTTTTCTGGAAGGTATTGTTGAGGATTATATTTCGACGCGCGGCATAATTGGATTTTATAAGAAATGTGGTGGTGATAAAGCCCGGGATGTTAAATCGCTTTTTGCTTTGCCATCGACAGATATCTACCGGCAGCAAACAATAGAGCAATTACAGCTTTGGTTGATTGCTTTTTTGAAACGTTGTTTTAAACATGAAAAGCCAGATGTTATTGTTGTTGGCGGAAATATTGCTCAGGGAAGCCAGTTTTTCTTACCGGGTGTGCTTGGAGGCCTGGAGCTCAAAGACGATACAAAGGCAATTCAGGTTGCCGATTTCGGTCAACAAAATCTTCTAAAGGGGCTGGCCCTTTTACTAAATGACAAGAATTAAATTATAACTAATTATGAATAATGCTTTAAAATATGCGTTAATAGCTTCGTTGGGAGGCTTCCTGTTTGGATTTGAGACAGCGGTGATCTCAGGTGCTGAAAAAACAATTCAGCAGCTATGGTCTCTGAGCTCTTTTCTGCAAGGTTTCACAGTTTCGGTTTCTTTATTGGGAACCATCTTAGGGGCGTTAACGGCTAGTGCTCCGGCTCAGCGTTTCGGCCGTAAACAGGTGCTGATTGTTATTGCTGTGTTGTATTTAATTTCTGCAATAGGATGTGCATTATCATATTCCTGGCTGGCTTTTGTTTTATTCCGATTTTTAGGCGGACTTGCTGTAGGGGTAAGCTCGGTAGTCGGGCCCATCTATATTTCCGAAATTGCACCTGCCAATAAAAGGGGTCGTATGACTGGATTTTTTCAATTGATGATTGTAACAGGTATTTTTACAGCCTATTTGACAAACTTTTTGTTTGTTGGCTTGGGTGAAGATTCCTGGAGATGGATGCTGGGTATTATGGCGATACCGGCTATCGCATTTTTGATCCTTTTGCAGTTTATTCCTTCCAGTCCTCGTTGGTTACTGCTTAAAAATCGAAAGAGCGATGCTATGGCGGTTTTTCAAAAATTAGGTGATCAGGAAGGTTACGAGCTTGCCAAGGGTGATTTGGTAATAGCTCAAAAAAAGGAAGAGAAGCTTTTTCAACGTAAATATTATAAACCTATAATTTATGTGGTGTTATTAGCTATGTTCAATCAGCTATGCGGCATTAATGCAATTTTGTATTATGCTCCCCGTATTTTTGAAATGGCCGGATTTAGTCAGCAGTTAGCCTACCTTCAACCGGTGTTCATTGGTGGTGCCAATCTTTTGTTTACCATGATCGCCATGTTGATCATAGACCGTTTTGGGCGAAAAAAAATGCTGTTAACCGGTGCGGTTGGTATGTTTATATTTCTGGCATTGGCCGCCAGCGCTTTTTATCAGAATCAGCCTGCATCTGCTTCTTATCTATTGTTCTATATCATTGGCTTTATCGCTTTTTTCGCCTTTTCCCAAGGGGCTGTTATCTGGGTATTTATTGCAGAAATATTCCCCAACTCCGTTCGATCTAAAGGAAGTTCATTAGGCGGTTCTACACATTGGATCATGGCTGCCCTAGTTTCCTGGTGCTTTCCGGTAATTGTGGAAGAGCTTGCCAATGGTGCTTTTTATGCTTTTGTTTTTTATAGTGTCATGGTTGTGCTTTCTTTTATTTTTATTTTGCAATTACCTGAAACAAAAGGCAAGACTTTAGAACAGATTCAAAAAGATTTGGAATCTTAGCTTCTAAGCAAAGAGTATGAAGTAAAAAGAGAGCGTATCTCAAAAGTTTACTTTTAAGACACGCTCTCTTTTTGTTAATTTTTATAGCCTTTATTGTTATTTTTCAAACTTGCTTTATAAAGGGATTGTCGATATATTTAAATGCTGCGTTCGCTTAGTTCAGGCTATAATTAACTTCATCCTTTACCAACCAGGATTTTGAACTAAGTTGCTGTTTTTATCGATCTCTGATTGTGGTACAGGAAACCAATAATTTTTCTTCGTAAATACTCGGTGTTGATAAACACTTCTTTTAAAGAAAGCCTTTGGATTACTTTCATTGTCATCTTTGTCGGTTCCGGAAAAATTCATACCTAGGAAATCCCGATTTAACATTTCTTCGCCAATCTTCCAGCGACGGATGTCCCGGTATCTAATACCTTCGTTATTTAATTCTACTCTACGCTCTCTTCGGATGGCCTCGCGCATTTCTTCTTGCGAAGATGGAACTTGTATTGCATTTGTGCCTACACCGTATTGCGGGATACCGCCTCGTTCCCGAATCATATTAAGATATTTTACAATATCAGGATGACCAGGTTCTGTTTCATTTAGTGCTTCGGCATAGTTTAGGTACACTTCTCCTAAACGGTATAGAATGCCGGGCCGATACGGATTGATGTTGTTTCTTGGGTCAAAATCCGGATGTACCTTTTTTCTAAGCAAATACCCATTTTGTGGAGCATCATGAGTAGGGCCACCATCCCAGGCACCGCTATAAAATTGTGTAGTTCGGTTTTCTCTTCTATACCATGCTTCGTTATAAAGTACGGATATATAAAACCTTGGTTCTCTATGGGTGTACATATTATACGTTCCAGCTAAAGTAACTTTTCCATTCCCTTGGCTTTCAATCCACCCAGTGTTTCTTATTTCAGCTTCTGTAGAAAAGCCTTTTTCTACATAACCCGAATTGGGATCTGAAATTGGCAATCCATTTTCCATAAAGAAGGCATCAACAAGCGATTGTGTAACCCCTAAACCTCCATTTCCGCCTGTTCCTCGTGGAGTGGCGTGCCGATCGTATTCGTTCGATTCGTTATCAGGTCTTGCAAATAGAATTTCTTTATTCCCTTCATTCGTTTTTGTGAACATCATATTCTGGTATGATAAAAATGGGTCTATTGTTCCGTCCTTATTATATTCATAATACAATTTATGACCACTTTGCTCAGCAAGTTGAATCAGTTCCTTAGAAGCTTCAGCGGCCCGAACCCATTTTTCTCTGTCATAAGTTGGATTAAATAATTCTTCTCCTTTATTATTGACAACTCCACGGTAATCCGGATTACCATTAACGAGCGGACTTGCTGCAAAAAGGAGCATTCTGGCTCGTACGGCAAGACACATAATCGAAGTTGCCCTTCCAAACTTTTGAGCTTCTGAGTAGCTTGGCGGAAGTCCTTTTGCAACTTCTTTGAGTTCATTATCAATCCAGTTAACTACTTCGTCAAAAGGGGTTTGGCCAATCATGAGTTCTTCTTCAGAAGCGTCAGCTGCTAAAATTCCAGGATGAAACGGAATGGCACCATACGCGTCAATTAAGAGAGAATAATAATAGGCTATTAAGAATCGAGCTTCATATTTCATAAGCTGGACTTCTTCTTCACTTAATTTTTGAGCTGAATTGGCTTTTATATTTTCAATGAAGATGTATGCAGAACGAATTCTTTTAGGTAGCTCTGTCCAGTAATTAGCATCCCATCCGCTTGTAGAATTCCAGTTTCCGGTTTGTTTGGAAACTATATTCCAACCGAATTGTTCCCATCCGGTAGACGGTGCCATATCATCCGACAGTGCATCAAAACCGATTGAGCGTGTATAACCCCAATACGGGTCAGGAATATTATTATATATCCCTGCGAGCCAGTCTTCTGTTCGCGTTTTATCTTTAAATATCATTTCTAATGTTAGCTGATCATCAGGCATTTTGTCTAAAAAGCTTGAACAGGATGTGATCATGATTGCAAGGCTAAGTAAGCTTGCTTTTATAAATACTTTAAACATACAATTTCTTTTTAATAGTGATTAAAAATTCACCTCTAAACCAAATGAAAACGATTTCATAATAGGATAACGTAAACCATTGTTGGCTCCTATTTCAGGATCCCACAGCTTGAATTGGGAAAATGTTAATAAATTGGAGCCTCTGAAAAATATCCTTGACTTATCAATGGATATTCTATCTGTAAAACGTTGTGGCAAATTATAGCCTATTTCAATGTTTTTCATTCTCAACAAGCTCATATCTCTTAGCCACCATGTGGAAGCTTCGTTGTTATTGGCACTTTGGTAATCAGATAGTCTTGGGTAAAAAACATCTTGTTGAGGATTATCTACCGTCCATCTGTCAGTAACATTGGTTAGGATATTACCCATTGAACCGTTTGCACTGCCAGGAATAAAGTTGGAGCCACCTATTATCCGGTAAGTATTTCCAAGTCCTTGAAAGAAAACACCAAAATCAAATTGCTTATACCGTAAGTTAGCACCAAAACCATATACAATTTGAGGGTCTTCTGTTCCTCCAATTGATGTACGATCCAGAGCATCAATAATACCATCATCGTTTAGGTCCTTATATTTAATGTCACCCGGACGTACAGGGCCAAAGCTTTGTTTGGGTATACCATCAGCAAGTTCTCCTTCTTCAATGTTTTTAAAATCTGCGTCAGTAAACAGTCCGTCTGCTATTAACCCAAAAATCTGTCCTACAGGTTTACCGGTTGATGACCTGTTGCTACCTTTGATAGAGCTTGGTTCATCTTGTTCGATAATTTTATTTTTGGCATAGGTAAATGTACCTCTTAAAGCTAGGAAGAAATTGTTGTTAAACTGCTTATTGATGTCTAGAGACATATCAACACCATGATTATCTACTTTTCCAAAATTAGCCCAAGGTGGGTTGATAAATCCACTTGAGCCCGGAATACTTTTTCGTTGCATGAAAATATCACGTCTTGACTCTTTAAAATAATCCACTTGTAATTCAATATTATTCCATAAGCCTAACTCTACACCAAAATTGGATTTTGCAACCGTTTCCCATGTTAAATCCGGGTTTCCCTGATCTCCTTCCCAGCGGCCTGTTCGGTTATAATCATTGTTTACTCCCCACTTATAACCACCCGTTTCATTTATAGTAGTTATATATGCAAATCGTCTTCCGTCTAAAACATCATTACCTACTAACCCATACGATCCTCTGAATTTAATCTTGGAAAACGTATTTTTATACGGCGCCATAAAGGGCTCTTCAGACATATACCAGCCCGCTGCTATGGAAGGGAAAAAGCCATAGCGTTTGCCCTGAATAAAGTTTTCCGAGCCATTATACCCAAAATTGAATTCTGCGATGTACCGGTTGTCAAAAGAATAAGAAAAACGACCAGCCATACCTTGATTTCTAAAAGGCAAGGCTTGTCCGCTGTCATAATGTCTTAAATTGTAGAGTAGCATGGACTCTATATTGTGCGGGCCAAAGCTTTTATTATAGGATAAGTTTCCTTCGAAATACATACTTTTGTCTCCCCAATCTGAGCCTGTATCGTAGCCAAGGAATTCCTGACCGTATGAATCAATAACAAGCATCAGGTCGCCATTTTCATCTCTTCCAACTGCAGGATTGTAATAATCAGGCGACTTGCTCCGGGTAACCGATGTATTTGAATAGCGATCAAACGAAAAAGTTGCTTTCCCTTTTAAACCAGGCAAAATGTCTTCCATATCTTGTTCCAGTGAGAACAACGATTCTATTTTGCTCGCACTGTTCCTTTGAAAACCACGTTGTGTTGCCAATACCCAAGGGTTTGTTCTTTGCGGAGTCCGGGGAAATTCACCTGACGAGTACTGTGCAGGATGAACATATGGAGGGGTAATAAATGCTTCCTGAAATAGGTTGTCAATTGATTCCGGCGGGGTATTTCGGTCTTGTAAATAGCCTCCTATATTTAATCTTAACAGGGTTTTCGGAGATAAGTTAACATCTACATTCGATCGTACATTGTAGCGTTTTAGCTTCATGGAAGAATCCCATTCCTGTTGCGGGTCTCTTTCAATAATTCCATTTTCTCCATAATAAGAAGCCACTAACGCATAGCGCAGAATTTCAGAGCCTCCTGAAACGGTAATGTTTGTTCGTAAATTGGTTGCGTTATCTTTTGTAATTAAATCAAGCCAGTTTACATCCGGGTATAAATCTGGGTCTGTTTGGTTTCTAATATTATCTATACGCTCTTGGGTATACAAGCCTTCTGCGCCTCTTTCTTCCCGAATATTATTCATAATCTCTAAATAGTCGGCTGCTCCTACAAATTTTGGTAATTTTACAGGTTGTGTTATACCTCTTTCTACCCGTAATGAGACTGTCGGTTTTCCTATTTTTCCTCTTTTGGTATTAATTAGTATTACACCATTTGCACCTCGTACCCCATAAACAGCGCTGGCAGAAGCATCCTTTAAAATGGAAAAGGATTCAATTTCTTCCGGATCAATGTTGTTTAAAGAGCGTTCAATTCCGTCAACCAGCACAAGTGGGTTTCTATTACCTCCAAAAGTACTTATGCCCCGAATCCAAAAATTAGAATCATCGTATCCTGGTTCACCAGAACGTTGTACTCCTATAACCCCAGCTAGTTGTCCGGCTAAGTTATTGCTCATTGATCTGGTTGTTCCTATCTGAAGTTTCTCTGGATTGATGGTTGTGATGGCGCCAACGATAGACGCCCGCTTTTGAGTACCATAACCTACTACAACAACTTCATCCATATTTGTATTGTCTTCAAGTAAAACGACTTGCAATTCTGCTTGGTTTTTAAATACAATCTCTTGAGAAGCAAAACCAACATAGCTAAATACTAAGGTTTCGCCTGGCTGAATATTGATCGAAAAGCGTCCGTTTTCAGCAGACGTTACTCCGGTTTTTTTTCCTTTAATTTTGATGCTTACACCAATGAGGGGTTCGTTATTACTATCTACAACAATGCCTATTAATTCTTGCTGAGATTGAGCATTGGCTGATTCGGTTATCTTTTTCTTGATAAGAATTGTGTTTTTATCAATCGAATAGGTGAGGCCATTTGAAAACAAGACCTCGTCAAGGACTTTGTTCAGTGGAGCTTCTGATACATGAATGCTGACAACCGAAGTTTCATCGATCACATTCGAACTGGCAATTATATTATAATTTGTTTGGTTCTTTATCTCTCTGAATATCTCCTTTAAGTTCACATTTTTTTTCGAGAGGGTAACGGATTGGGCATAAGTCTTTGCATTTACCGGGACAATAAATCCAAAAAGCAGCAACACAAAAATTTTTAGTATAGTATAAATTTTCATTGATATGGTTTATGAAGGTTTACAAAATAATTTTACTGTTATAATGGTTAGTAGATTATGCTTTCATAACGTATATCCTCCTTCCTTCAATTTTAAATTTCACTAATTCTGTTAATTCAATTACATTTAATACTTCCGAAATATTTTTAAAGCGTGATATTGATCCCCATATTTTTATCTCGTTTAGCGGTATTTGATAAATAATTTCCACGTTGTACCATCTGGCTAATGTTCGCATGACACTTTCTATCCTTTCATCATTAAACATAAAATCACCGTTTTTCCATGCGATTGCGTCTTGTGCTGCAACATCAAGGACTCTCATGCCGGTCTTATTTATAATGCTTTGCTGGCCGGGGGATAGTAAAGCAGAGGAGCTTGGTTTATCCGATTGTTGTGCCATTGAAACTTTTACTTTTCCCTCAACAAGAGTTGTACGAGAAAAAGTTTCATCTTCATAGGAGTTTACATTAAAATGGGTGCCTAAAACTTTGATTACTTCCTTTTCTGTTGATACAATAAATGGTTTTTCTTTATTTTTTGCTACTTCGAAATAGCCTTCACCACTTAATTCTACTTTTCGCTCCTGTCCGGAAAATTGGGTGGGAAATTTTAACTTCGATGAGGCGTTTAGCCATACTGAAGTTCCATCGGGCAGCAGGATTTGGAATTGTCCGCCTTTGGGTGTTTCAAGGATATTATAGGCTGATAGATTTTCTGCCGTTTCAATTTCTTTTGTTTGATAGACTAGTTGCCCGTCCTGTGTTTTGGTAACTGTAAATTGCGGTTGGTTAATAATCATACCATCGTCCAGATTCTCTAAATCAAAGCTTGAACCGTCATGTAATTTTAAAATAGCCCTGTTTTTACCAGGTTCGATATCATTTTTAGCTTGAATATTATTTACCAGCTTACCGGTTGGGTGATTTGTAAATAGATGGTGGTTAAAGTAGAATAGGAAAGAAGAAACAATCAATAACACAGCGGCAATGCTTATCCACACCGTTTTGGAAGGTGTTTTAGAAGTCTTTTTATTTCCTTTTAACTTATTCTCATAATACGTGATTCTATCTAATAGTGTGAGCCATCTGCTTTCTGCAGATTCGTCATCAAATGAATAGCTTGAGAACATTGTTTCGTATTCATCAAGGAATTTCGAGTATTGTTGGCTATCTAGCGTTTCAAGGTATTTATTGAAACGTTTGATTTCCTCGCTGGTGGCATTACCAGATACTATTTTATTCAATAGAGCTTTATCGATGTCAGGAAGCATAGGTCTTTATTATTGGGTCTATACCTATAAAGACAAGCGATTCCTAGAAAAGTACACCTCTAAAAAGAAATAATTTTAAATAGCTATGAAAACAGAGAAATGACAAGGAAAAGTAGCAGCAAATGGAGTACTTGTATGAGATTCTTTTTTAAGTAATTGATGGCTTCGTAAAGTTGCTTTTTTACTGCGGAAGTGGTAATATTAAGTTCTTTGGAGATTTCATCAATTGACATGTTCATTTTTGTTCGCATCTGAAATATTTTACGTCTTTGAGGCGTCATTTTGTTAATTAATGATTCTGCAGCTTCAAGGTATTCGTTGAATACAACCCGTTCTAATCCGGAATTATTGTCAGTTTCGGATTGCGTTCTTTTTTTTAATTCAATAACTTCCTGAAGCTTTTTCCGTCGGATATGCCGGTTAATTAATTCGTTTTTGGCCATCCTAAAGATATAATGATTAAATGAAGAGATAGCAACTAATGACTCTCTTTTAATCCATAATTTTAGAAATAACTCTTGCACAATTCCCTCTGCGTCTTCATCCGAGTTTCTTACTAAGGTGAGTATATACCTAAATAAGCGCGGAGAATAATATAAATAGAGCTGTTTAAAGGATTCTTGATCTCCTTCGGCAACCTTTTTAAGTAAGATTGAATCATTCACTTTTTCGTTTACCTCTTTCTTCATTGGAAAAACCGCCTTAAGAATCAGCGATCATTTAGATTCTGGCACAATATAAATATTTATCTATACTAAACTAGTATTAAAAAAAGTATTATCAATAAAGAAGGAACATTGCTTTCCATTTGAATATCAGTTGATAGTCTCTTTGTATTGATACTAGCATCAGACATAGCTTTAAAATAACGTCCAGGAGATAAAATTGAGACGATAGCGCTGAGGGCAGTGGCGAAACGCTGTATACTGGGTTTGTGTTTTATAGGATGACTCATAGTTTTCATAAATAAATTTTTCATAATTAATTTTTTTAGTTGTTATATTAGTTTTAGATTCATTGACACAAACATAAAGCGGCTTTTTTGTCTTTTCAAACTTTGATACAAATTGATAGCCGGTGATATGAATTGCATCAGAATGACACATGCAGTCCGTCTGTTGGAAGCATTAAAACGGTAGCTGACAGTCCTTAAACGGTAGTTGAGAAGAATTGATCGGTCTCAGTTTTTTGACCCGGTGTAGAACCGCCGGATACCTCGTGGGTAACTGGCTTTACACGCAGCCGTATAATGGCCGTACAACGTTCATTATACCTTCATTGGTTTGCCGTCTTTTGGCGGTTTTAACATAAACGGACTATCAATTCGTATCATTGG